>BNJV01002856.1_pt1 | contig 260458 bp, 243 predicted proteins | sample 8540591 | NCBI WGS metagenome assembly BNJV01 (sample SAMD00202457, study PRJDB9452) | human saliva metagenome | host: Homo sapiens
GCGTGGCGTAAAGCGCTTGAGCTTACGCGTACCATATTCCACAGCACCGCTAGCATCAAAGCTATGAGGCGTAGGGTTGACCACAGCAAAGCGCTCATCATCCTCGGAGCCACGAGAGAAGACCCAGTTATAGCTACGCTCCTTCTGATCAATGACATTACTCTGCAGACTCTTGATCTTGGACTCCGAGAGGTCAAAGTAACCCTCCCCACCGAGAGCCGTAGAGCGGAGAGTGATCGCATTGAGCTGGTAGCGCCCACCACCATCCTCAGCCATCTCCTCCTCGACAGGCATACGCAGGAACATCCCCACTGGCTTCAGTGTGAAGTGCTCTGGATTAGGCATACCGAAAGAATAGCCCTTCAGCTGGAGCTGGAGGGAAGAGGGATTAGTACCCTCCTTGAACTCATACTGCATCGGACGCCACTCGGAGACACAGGGCAAGTCATACTCCATACTCGTCCCGTCGGCACGAAGCAGCTTAGGGCTAACAACCACACGCTTCTGCGTAGCGTCCCACTCGCCCCCTACGATCATCATCATCGAGAGATCTCCAAGGGGCTTAGTAGCATCGTACGCAAAGCCCGTACCCGCACCAGGAGTCCCCGAGGAGGGCTCATCGAATGCGATACGATAGGTCGGCTTAGTGCCGTTTTCCTTCTTTGTCCACGTAGCCTGGATGTAATTCACAGGCTGAGCTGGATTAGAGGAGCGGATGACACAGAGGATCTTTGAGCCATCGGTCAGCCCCTTCAACTTGGGGAACTTTTTCTTGCTGTCATCAAGCTCAAGTGACACCGCACGTGGTGATGATTCAGCCAGGGGTTGCAGCACAGCTTCGACATCGAGAGACAAAGGAATCTGACTGTACTTATCAGGGTTCAAGATTTCCGTCTTAGGAGAAGAATCCTGCTGTGAGCAGGAACTAAAGCCCCACATCCCCGCGAAGAGGGCTACTGTAAGGGCTACACCAGATAGATTTCTACTCATTTAGTAATAATAAAATAATAATTAAAAACACTCATAACATACCGCCACCCCTACCTAAGTAAGCAAGGTTAAACGCAGCAAGTATTTAAATATCCAGGTATAAACCCACCCAGATCTATACAAAGAAAGTAAAAAATATCATTCTATGCAAAACTAAAGTTGAGCTTCCTCAGAAAAACCGAGGGCATATCAATGCCGTATCTACCTGGGCAAAGCGAAGACCTCGATAAGGAGCAAAAGAGGCAAGGGGTAGTGTTTATTTTATTGCTACGGCGGTCGTCAATCAGACGGAGGCTACTGATGAGGCTTGGAAGTTCTATAACTTGAAGGATAACAATTGATGGAGCAAAGCTAACCAACTTCGTTTAGCTGGAAGAAACATCATGCGTCAGCCCTGTGATATTCACACCCACTCCATAAGCCATCAATGCAGGTGCGAAGGAGCCTATCCGATGAGCCCCCTGCCCCCCCCCACGAAGCTGTGCTCTACAGGATTTACTTCCCTGGAGGAAAAATCAAGGAATAGCGGTGGTATGACTTCTCATGGGGATGAATAAAAGTGGCGAACCTATAGCTGATAAGCTGGATCTATGTGCGTAGTCCTTAAATCCACGTACATAGTCTTTCGGATTTACGCACCTGGTCTTTAAGACTACGTGCATGGACAGCAGAAAAGCACTGCAGGACGCTACTTTTTCTTCACGGGAATAGCGTTTTCCCCTCTACTGGATCAAGACGTATGCTATATCGTGAATGAGCAGTATCTTTGATAGATAGGGGAGGCTCCTTTACTTAGCCCCTCCCCCACTCCATTAGATGACTCGCTCCAGACAGATAATTCCCTTTGCCCTCATAGCCCTCTGCGTAGGCCTCTTCTTAGCGCCACTTCGTACCTCCGCCCAAGAGCAGACGACAGCGGCCATGGATAGCACCCGCTATACCCGCCTCATCGACTCCTGCTTCACAGCAGGAAACCGCGGGGATTACGCTACTGCCGAGGCCTTCCTCGCAGAGGCTCTGCGACTCAATCCCCCCGCAGCCCTGCAGCCTATGCTCCTCAATAACCTCGGGGGACTTCAGCTCCTGCAGGGTAAGGACGATGCCGCCCTACTCTCCTTCTCCTCCGCTCTCAGCAAGGATCCCCATGAAGCGACAACGCGCTTCAACCGCGCCTAAAGCTCTTCGTCCAGCGCAAGGAGTACAAGGCAGCCCCTCACGGACTTCGCCCTCCTTCTCAGCGACCATCCGAAGAACGAGCTCTACCGCTACCAGCGCGCGATGGTCTCACCTGCTGACGAAGGAGTATGGACCTGGCTGAGGCTGACCTCAAGACCATCATCGAGGAGAATGACGGCTCGCTCAAGGCACGCATAGGCTATGCCCTGCTGGAGACGATGCGCGGACGCTACGACGAGGCCGAGCGCCTCATGCCTTCCCTCACGGACAAGCTCCCGAAGAACGCCGAGGTCCCCGAGGGACGCGCACGCTACGTATATGGCTAAGGGCATGCGAGGCTTCGCCCAGCGCGATATCCGCCAGGCTTTCGAGCTCCCGGAGGTCGTGCACCAGCTACCCTCTACCGCCTGCGAGCCGAGCTGAATACCACCCTTGGCAACACCAAGGAAGCAGCCGAAGACCTGCGCCGTGCCGAAGAGCTGGAGAATCCTAAGAACACCGCCAAGCGCTAATGAGCCATACCCGCCCCCTTCCTCAAGCAAGTCGCGCCCACTATTATCAGCAAGGGCCGAAGAGCTCGCCAAGCGACGCTTCATCTTCCCCTCGAGCGTGCCCTCCTTCTTCCGCCACCACCTGAGCCAGCTGGCTACGGCATCGCCCCTCTTCGCCCCACGGATGGAGACCGTGAGCGAATTCATGCATAGCCTCCAGCCTCAGGTGCAGATCCTCGACAAGACAGCGCTCCCTCTTCAAGCTCTACCAGACCCTACTGCTGAGGTACGTGCCGAGCGAGGCGAGATGACCTGAGAGCTTCGACGAGTTCCTCTACTGGGGCAACATTATCCTCAAGGACTCTCGAGACCTGCGACCGCCATCTGGTGCGCACCGACCACCCCCATCGCAACCTCAGAGACATCAAGGAGATCTCCGACGACTTCAGCCACTCACCGAAGAAGCCCGCTAGATGATCCAGGGCTTCTGGGGCGATTTACCCAGCCTCTCAGAGCATCAGCGAGGACGACGACAAGGCTACAAGAAGCGCCTTCCTTCTGGAGTGCTCCTCGCCCTGCAAGGAGTTGTCACCACCAGCCTGCAGCAGCAGGGCACGCCCGCGACGGGCCGCTCTATCGCCGTGCCGCATGAAGGAAGAGGTACTTGATCAGCTGGCTCGAAGATGAAACAGCTCATCTCGTCGGGCTCTTCTATCCACACCCTCCGAGGAGAAGCTCTTAAGACCCTCACGAAGGCAGGTCGTGCTGAGTTCTGCTGGGATGCTGCCGTCGAGGTCGTGCACGACACCAACCACTCCTGCGAGCAAGTACTCCACAAGCTCTGTAAGGAGTTCGGTCAAGTCGATGGCCCGTGGAAGGAGGGAGCTGCACGCACCTCCTCCACGAGGTGCAAGTCACCCGAGTGCTCCAGCCTTCTCTCACAGCTGCTGGACCCTGACGCTCCTCCAAGAGCTGAACATCGCCGAGGCGACGGAGAACCTTGAGGCAGCTATCATCCTGCCCGACGAAGGCCTCCTTCTCCCCACCGTCAGCTCGACACCCGACGACATCGGCAGTATCAACATCACTCGGCTATCCGCTGATCGGACACCCATCGCCCCTCATGCTGAAGCGATGGATCACGCCCATCTCTCAACCTCGCGCCGGAGAGCTGGCACGCTACCCCGCTGACCAGCTTCGGCCACGGCCAAGGACTGATCACGGCACACGCCCCTCGAGGCCACACGCCTCATGGAGCATATCCGCCAGAGTAAAGCGTTTTCATCCCCGCTAAGGATCTATGGACGGACAAGACGGAAGCTGAGTTCCTGCACCTCCTCCTTGACCCGCTCTCCGAGACGAGCGATCCACTGCAGCGCATCGAGGCCTTACTACTCCACCTCATCCAATCGGCCCAACAGAAGATAGCATACCAGTGAGGACCACGAAGAGATGGCGAGGAGCAAGTGACACAGCGCTGCTCGTATATGCGAAGGGCTCTCGTCCTCGGACCTCGAAGCTCATCCAACCACCTGCGACCGATCAACCGCGCAGGGCTTATCCAGCAGCATCAGATGAAAGGCTTCGAGGCAATGATACATCTCTCAGAGGGCGGTGGGGATCAGGACCATCTCCTTCGAGGGCGACCCACCGCAAGGTCTGCAGGTCATGGGGCTTCCTCGAGACGCGCGACTGCTCCACCTCCCCACGATGATCACCCTCCGCCTGTGGAGTGTCTTCCACGTAGCGCTACAGCGACACGCTCGTCCCCATCATGCGTGGCCGAGGCTGCGCCTTCCTGGCCACGGCGCCGGAAGAAGACCCAGGCAGGACTCACGCTTCTTCCAGAGTATCGCACGTGCCGAGCGTCTGACCCTTCGCTCGTAGCGCGGCCTGCCAGCGACGCTACAACCCTCATGAAGAGAGCCGCCACATCGCCTCACTCCAGTACATCTACGGCTGCGACATCGGGCGTTGCCCTCCGCCTTTGAAGCCAAGTGTCAAAGGCCGCGAGAGTGCTGGTATCTCGAAGCGTGTAGAGGAGCTATGGGAGCAGTTCGTTCACCGTACTGACGACCGCACCCCAAGGTGGATCCGACGTCGCCTCGCTCTCCAAGCAGCCTCTCGAGCACGTTGCCCGTCCGCCGCGCTTCTACTACGAGGCGATCTGCCGCCACTCAGGCAGGACAGCCCGGCTCTCGGCTTCGACTGGAGTTCGGCACCGTCACCGCACGGCTGCCATGGAGGAGTTCTACCCAGACCTTACCAAGAGCCCAAGCACCGGAGAGCAACTTACCTTCACCACCATCACCAAGCGAGAGCGATCGCGAGAAGCTCAGGCTGGCGTGAGGACATCAGGCAGCGTGCAGAGAAGGCCTACTCGTGAAGAGCTTTGCTTTCAAGTCGAGTGTACCACCTGGGCAGCGGACTCTGCGCATCTATTGCCAGACGACTCGAGCGCCACGCCTCTGCGAGCCCTCGAGTGGACAGTGCGCATGCCGCATCCTTTAGCTACGCTGCGAGGGAGAGCGAGGTTCATGCCGCCTTCACGTCAGCGGCCAGACCAATTTATCCGCAGTGGTAATATCGACCGCATCACCTGCCGATAGGTACTGCGTCAGACTACAAGATAGGGAATGCTCACCACGATCAGCAAGTCAGAAGGTCGACTGATGGGAGGAGTGGCTCAAGGATCCTAGAACAAGGCTATCCTCCAGACGCTCATCTATTGCAGCTGGCTTTGGCCTTCAAACCCACAAGCCTCGATCTGAGTCAATCGATCCAATTGCCATTTCCGCTTCAAAGGAAACGATGGCTTCTGGTGACGAAGCAAAGAAGTACTGATCCCCTCCTCACATTCCCCATTGGCGAAAAGCAAAGCAGTAGCAGCCCCTTTATGCGGAGGTCAAAGAGTCCTTCGCAAGCACTCCTCGTAGATGATGAGCTCGCGAACCTACGACACTGACAGCCCTTCACGCACCGACGACGACGAGCAGTGCGTCATACTGTCCCTTTGCCCTCAGCTGTGGCCGCTAAAACCCAAATATCCACAGACAAACTATCCTCCATTATGAGTAAGAACACAGTTGACTACGAGGCTCTACTGCCTAACATCCTCATGAAGATGCGCCTATTCCTGCTAGCGCATACATCAGATCTTCCTCGGTGCTCAGCTGACCAACTCCCTGATGCACTGAGGCGGAGAAACTGCCCAATACATGCGTCGTGTCAACCCCGATAGAGTCACCATGTGAGCGAAGAGGATATCGATAGCTCATTCTGGACATTACAAACAAAGAGATCCTGTCGCTGCGGGTATGATCTCCCCGACCACCGAGCTGCACAAGCAGACTCTCCGGCCACCTCATCGTCTCTAGGCTTGCGTGTGTGTACCTTGACATCAAGTCCTCCATGGAGCGTCCCCTCGATGAGATCCTCCTCCCATCAGACCGCAAACACCATCGTACCACGAACAATGATGTCGAGGGCTGCTACAAGGCGCTTCGTGATACTACCCTCGATCTACCCAGAGATCGCTTTCCTTACGGCGAGTTTCCATTCAGGGCTTCGCCATTCCGGCCCAGGGCGATCTCTATGTCCGGAGCCGTACCTCGGCGTCTGAAGCGCCTTGAGAATTACAATCCCTTTTGAGCAACAGGGGTAGGCTCTGAGTACCCACCACTGGACGTAGCTGGCATCGCCTTGCTGCACAATCGAGCGTGGATCGAAGTATACGCTTTGGCGAACTCTACCGCCATATTCGCTGCGCAGAAGAAAGTAGGTCTACGCATCTCGATTTATGATAGTGATGGTGCCTTTCGCTCACCGCAAGAAGATCGCAAACCACCACAACCAGCTCTGGTGCCATCTCACGCAACGGATCAGAGTTCTGCTTTACGAAGTACTTCCACTCTTCTTCTGGTCACGCTGCGTACGTGCATCCTGTGTGATAAGATCCGCCAGCGCTTTCAGTAGCACTCCACTCACCCGTTTGTACGATTGAGGTGCTGCACGACCAGCACCAGTTGGCACTGTGCACCTTTGCTTTCTATATTATCTCTCTATCGGAGAAAGCTATCCCATTAAGGGTGCCCTCGGTAGTGAAGTGACGCAGGAGAAACGGAGAACCTCCCCTAATCGTGTCATCAGGAAGACCAGCCCCCAGAAGTGGGCACTCTATTGCATAAAGCTGTCTTTGATAAATCTCCAATCCAGTAGTAGTAGCACGATGACCAACAGTTATATCGGCCCGCCAACGTAGCACTCATAGGAAGTATAGTGGGTAGGAAGGATACGACGTTCCTTTACGCATAGAGAGATCGGTCCGTACGTCTTCATTGGCAATATCATCTGACCCCACCAAACAAAGTGTGCTACCAGACGAACTGCCTCAACTTGAATGTGCGGTCACGCGATACAACCTCTTTGACTACTTTTCTTTGCTGAAGCGAGAACCGAGAGTTTCTTTCATGGTAAGACTTCGAGCTCTGAGTATAGCTATTACTCGCAGGGATTTGCCTGCTAGGAGCATCAGGGATTATTAACTCGCTCATAGCGGTGTTAGCGCGCGCATACTTTAGTCGTTCTGCCGAGGTTTCTCAAGGCGACAGCATAGACGTCGACGTTACCTACACGACGGGAAGATATTAGTAGACCGTAGTCCCCTCAATGAAGCCCCCAACTGCACATCCACAGAAGCATTATTCACAGTCTGAGCTCCAGAGAGATCTCACGGCAGCTTGCCCCTGTATAGGGATGACACTTTCCACCTGCTGAGGAGAAGGAGAGGATAGGTTCGACTATTATGCGATAGTTGAATATGTTTGGCTTCCCCATTGTCAGCATAGCAAAGGAATTGACTCATGCTGTGTCAAGCTGATTAGAACTTCCGGCGAGAATAGTACCACCATCAACAACCGCCAAGGCTCCCTTACGCACACATTGTACTCAGCCATGTAGTCCAGAGGCGTGTAGGGGTTGTAGTAGACCGCATCAAGTAGACGTTTTCCCGAAAGCACCTGCTTAGGGTGCTTCTACCGTAGTATAGGCGCTTTAGCTCATGACATGAGCATTGCTACTGTACCCGTCTCCGCGATGAGTGTCGGTAGAGATTCGTACCAGCCGTCGTCGGGGATAGCCCAGAAGAGAATCGTGGGGATACCAGGTGCTACATTGCGCTCACATCAGCCCCCACCGAGGTATCGGAGAAGATCTTTGCGCTACTCTGCCTTGGCAGAGAAAAGACATCACCCGTGAAGATCTTTTCATATTCGGGGGTAGAAGTATGAGTGCAGTGAACCTTCTTCGTAGCTGCTGTTTGCGTAGGAACCCACTCATCAGGTTGCCATTATTCGCACCACCACGAGCGATCTCTGGCCTCCCCTTAAAGCTGACCGCAGGCAGGTCATTCTTAGCTAAGCCAAAGTAACCGGCAAAGCTCAGGAGAAGTCGATACGATACGCAGTTCATTCACCTTGAAGTCCACCTGGTTCGCCCTCAGACGCTTGAGTAGGCACTCATCCAGTCGGAGCGTAGCACGGCAGAGGACGCCCTGAGGAAGACCCCTGCTTACGCAGTTTTTCTGCCCGCGACCAGTCCTTGGGCCACTTAGATGGCCATTGATAGGTAGGCATTCCATCCAATGCGATACTGCTGATATCCATTACGCGCCCTGCCGACGAAGCACAGGTGCAGCTTCCGGATCGCTTGCGCCGAACCTCATCTGCCCAGCATTCTTATCGTAAGTGCCCCCCATAGCGATCATGAGATACCACTTCTTACCTGGAGCAAGAGCGGAGCCAGAGCGCAGCTTGATACGCTCCTTCTCAATCTGGTAGCCCGTGGCAGTCTTCACTGCCTTAGCTTCATAGGTAGGCTCACTCATTGCCACTACTGCGGGATGATGGCGAGTACAGGCACCATTAGGAGCGTGATACCATGACGCCCCTTAGCATTGGAGTGTAGGGGTAATCAGCTGAGATACCACGGAGCGTGCTCGGCCCCTGCTGAAGGTGATAGTTGAGTCTGCTGCGAGTGGGAAGTCAAATATCCCTCACGATAAGAGGCAGGCCTCTTGAGCAGTCTTGGTCTGTACGGGTTCGGAGGTCGCTTCATTGCGACAAGAGGCAAAGAGCCCCATAGCTGCGAGAGCCAGTAGCTGGAAGGTACGACCCATCCAGCGAGAGATACTAATAGTCGTTGTCTGGTTCATAACCTGGATTTCATCAAAACGATAGTTCCACAGGAGCCGAAGGATCATCAAGCAGATCACCCGTATGGAGCGTATAGAGCTCCAGTGGGCGCTATGTAAGCCTCCTGTGGGAAGTGTTGAGTACATTTTACTCATGTAAAGAATTAGTTTCTATAATAGAATGAGATAGGGAGTAGATACGTCTTTACTAATCAAAAGTAAGCTCTAACTCAGGTGCTGTGATCCCCAATTCAAAGGACGGGAACCAGCCAAAATCGAAAGCGCAAAGATAGACAATAAAGGCAAACGCTCAACTAGCTATAATGTAAGACCTGAGCTAAGAGGGCTATAAAGAAAGGTCTATGGCACAGCTTTGAGCAGGCACATTTAGCACGAGAAGCACCTCACCAATAGCACACAAAAGGCCATATACACAGCCCCACAGACATCCTCTATAGGGTGTGCTTCTCCATAGCTATATGGTCTAAATATGAGCAGTACTGGTCACGACACAAAGCAGTACAGGTTACTTCACCGATCTATATAGGTCCGAGTGGCAACTAATATAGGTCGCGGCACGAAGCAATATAGGTTACTTTCCCCACCTCGCAGGTATGCGTCTGTAGTGAGCTGGTGGGATGTGCTCGCTCTTCTGTGAGCTGGTGTGTGAGTCTGGTGTGTACGTGTGAGTTGGTGCATGAGCTGGTGCGTTGCCTTCGCTTCGGTAGCCGTATAAACGACGATAGGGTGACGAAGCTTTCACTCCATCACCCTATCTCTTAAAATGGCGGCTACCTACTCTCCCACAAAACGCAGTACCATCGGCACGATTGGGCTTAACTTCTCTGTTCGGAATGGGAAGAGGTGGAACCCCAACGTTATAACCACCTAAATATCTCTGTATTTAGACAATCATTGACTTGATAAAAACGCACAATACTCACCACCGTATCGCTAAGTCGGTATACAACCTCAGGCAAAAACTTTCGGGCAATTAGTACTACTCGGCTATGACGTCACCGCCTTTACACCTGTAGCCTATCAAGGTCATGTCTATAACCAATTTCTTATAATGAGATTCAATCTTGAGGCAAGCTTGTACTTTAGATGCTTTCAGCACTTATCTCAACCGAACGTAGCTACTGGCAACATGCCTGGCGGTACAAATCGATAAACCAGCGGTTCGTCCAACACGGTCCTCTCGTACTAGTGTCAGGCCCCCTCAAATCCCAAACGCCCACAACAGATAGAGACCGAACTGTCTCACGACGTTCTGAACCCAGCTCGCGTGCGACTTTAATGGGCGAACAGCCCAACCCTTGGGACCTTCTCCAGCCCCAGGACGTGACGAGCTGGACATCGAGGTGCCAAAACCGTCTGGGTCGAGAGGAGCTCTTGGGAGCGATCAGCCTGTTATCCCCTGGAGTACTCTTTTATCCTTTGAGCGATGGCCTTCCATACGGAACCACCGGATCACTATGTTTAGTTTCCTACCCGTGCGACTTGTTAGTCTCCCCAGTCACACCCTTGTGCCATTACACTCTACGACCGGTTACCAATCGGTCTGAGGGTACCTTTAGCCTCCGTTGACACTTTTTGGAGGCGACCACCCCCAGCCAAACTACCCACCATGTCAAATGTCTCGCATCCGCGAGTTAGAACCCAAATAACAAAAGGGTTGTATTTCAACGGCGACTCCACGAATACTGGCGTACCCGCTTCACAGTCTCCGGCCTCATCCTACACATTTGTTACCCAAATCCAATGCAAAGCTATAGTAAAAGGTTCACGGGTCTTTTCGTCCCGTTGCGGGTAATCGGCATCTTCACCGATACTACAATTTCACCGAGCTCGCGTTGAGACAGTACCCAGATCGTTACACCATTCGTGCAGGTCGGAACTTACCCGACAAGGAATTTCGCTACCTTAGGACCGTTATAGTTACGGCCGCCGTTCACTGGGGCTTCAATTCAATCGCTTCTTGCGATGACATCTCCTCTTAACCTTCCAGCACCGGGCAGGTGTCAGGCTATATACAGTATCTTCGATTTAGCATAGCCATGTGTTTTTGTTAAACAGTCGCCTGGGCCTATTCTCTGCGGCTCACAGCCTCTCACTGTGAGCGTCCTTATTCCGAAGTTACAGGACTATTTTGCTTTCAGTTCTCAACTGCTAATCACTCGAAGCGCCTTAGTATACTCAACCCAACCACCTGTGTCGGTTTATGGTACGGGTAATCATGCAATATGCTTAGCGGATTTTCTTGGGAGCGCCGTTACAGTTGTCCATATCTCCTTGTGCAAGCACTCAGAGTACCGTCAGGTTCGGATCTCCGAGCGGATTTGCCTACTCAGATCAACTCCTACACCCTTCAACCACCTATTCCGTCAGGTGGCAGGACCGTCACATCTCCGTCTCCACATCGCTCACATAATTAGTACCGGAATATTAACCGGTTCTTCCATCGGGTGCGCCGTTCGGCTTCCCTTAGGGCCCCCGACTAACCCTGATCCGATTAGCGTTGATCAGGAACCCTTAGTTCTTTCGGCGAGGAGGTTTCACCTCCTTTATCGTTACTTATACCCTACATTTGCTTTTCTAGAAGCTCCAGCAAGAGTTGTCCTCTCACCTTCAGCGCCGCTAGAATGCTCCCCTACCGATGTTTCATATCCCACAGCTTCGGTAATAGCTTATGCCCGATTATTATCCACGCCAAAGCACTCGACTAGTGAGCTGTTACGCACTCTTTAAATGAATGGCTGCTTCCAAGCCAACATCCCAGCTGTCTTCGCACCTGACTTCGTTTGGTCAACTTAGCTATTATTTCGGGACCTTAGCCGATGGTCTGGATTCTTCCTCTCGGACATGGACCTTAGCACCCATGCCCCTCACTCCGTGGATCTTACTTAACGTGCATTCGGAGTTTGTCTGGACTTGATAGCCGGTGAAAGCCCTCGCATCCAATCAGTCGCTCTCACCTCACGTAAGAAACTCCACAGGCTGCACCTAAATGCATTTCGGGGAGTACGAGCTATCTCCAAGTTTGATTAGCCTTTCACCCCTACCCTCAGTTCATCCGGAAAGCTTTTCAACGCTTACCGGTGCGGTCCTCCAGTTGGTTTTACCCAACCTTCAACCTGACCAAGGGTAGATCACTTGGTTTCATGCCTACTCCTCTGACTAAACCGCCCTATTCAGACTCGCTTTCGCTTCGGCTCACGTGACTCTTCATCACTTAACCTTGCCAGAGAAAGTAACTCGTAGGTTCATTATGCAAAAGGCACGCAGTCACAGCACAGGGCTGCTCCTACCGCTTGTAGGCAGACGGGTTCAGGATCTATTGCACTCCTCTGTTCGGAGGTTCTTTTCACCTTTCCCTCACGGTACTGGTTCACTATCGGTCTCTCGGGAGTATTTAGCCTTACGGGATGGGCCCCGCAGATTCACACAGGATTTCACGTGTCCCGCCTACTCAGGATACCTCTAAGTCCAACGAAGATTTTCGGATACACAGCTGTCATGTTCTATGGCCGTGCCTTTCCAGACCGTTCTCCTAATCTTGTCTTCCCATGTCGAGGTCCTACAACCCTCGAGCTTGCCGAAACAAGCTCGGTTTGGGCTAGTCCCCGTCTGCTCGCCACTACTAAGGAATCACTTTTGTTTTCTTCTCCCTATGGGTACTTAGATGTTTCAGTTCCACGTTCGCTCACTGCTCTGCAGTGTGACATGTCTTCTACATGCCGGGTTGCCCCTATCTGGAAATCTACGGATCAATTTGTATGTGCCAATCCCCGTAGCTTATCGCAGCTTATCACGTCCTTCGTCGCCTCCGAGAGCCAAGGCATCCACCGTCTGCTCCTTATCTGTTTTTGCGCCCTAACGTACTTCTAACATTACTATCAGAAAGCACGCAGGTTGTATACCAACTTATTATATATGCTCTACGTTGTTTTCTCGTTTGTTTTTATCAAGCATGTCAATGATCGCTAAGAGGGCCGCTGGTGTGAACCTTGTGACACCTCTTTTGAGTCAATCATAAGTAAGTCACCTTTACTTATATCGTGTCCTAACGTCTGCCTTCCCTTTTCCTCAGCTACCCTCGCTCGGGTCAGCTCTTCTTCGAGGCGGTTCGTTTCTCGTTTGCGGTTGCAAAAGATAGAGCAAAAACTAAATACAAACCAAATCTTCGCGCAAAATATTTCTCAATAACGCCCGTTGAGTTGCATTCATTTTCCCACAAGCAAGCAACTTACAAGGGTAAATTTTTTCATCCTCTGGGGAGAGGGGTGCTTTTCTGGGAGAAAAAGGAGGGAGTTGAGCGGGAAGAGGTGTGCTTGGCGGGGAAATGAAGCGCAAAGATGGCTGGGGGTGGTTGTGTAGCGACATAGGGAGGCGTAGCATTTTGCTGGGGATGAAAGGCGTGCAGGAAGGGGAAAAGCCACTGCATACTCCCTATTCCTTTTGAGTAGATGCAGACGTGAGTGATATCATCCTATATTGGTCCACAGGGCGAACCTATAGTAGTCGGTGCTGCGACCATATAGGTTGCTTTCGTGACCTATATAGCTTCACCCGCCGACCAACATAGCTTCGCACCATCCCCTACTAAAGGAGCCTTCCTACGCTCCCTCTGAAGAGTAGAAAGCAACCAGTACTGGTCACCTCTCCAACCACTACTGGTCGCTATTAGTGAACAGTACTACTTCGCAGTGTGACCAGTACTGCTCCAACAGCCGACCAGTACTGGTCGAGTTTAACTACCCATATATGATAGTAGGCCCCTGCTGCTGGCTATACGTAGCCAAGCAGTGGGGCGCCATACATTATATAAGGAGTGGATCGAGACCAAGCGGAAGGTCATTCGATGGATGGGCGACGGGCCTAAGTCAGCGATAGCACGACGGTGTGCTGGCGTCGGCAGCCCTTGTGCCCTGCAAAGCCATAGCCTGGATAGCGGGCATCTTCGGCGAGCATCAGCTCATCACGGTGCGTCTTCGCGAGGATCGAGGCGGCAGCGATGCTTGCAAACGTGGCATCCCCCTTGACGATACACTCGTGGGGGATGTCGTGGTAGGGCTTGAAGCGGTTGCCGTCAATAAGGAGTAGCTCGGGGCGAAGCAGTAAGTCGTCTATTGCACGGTGCATCGCAAGGAAGGAGGCCTGCAGGATATTGATCTCATCGATCTCCCTCTGGGGAATGGTCCCTGACACCCCACGCCAAAGCCGCTTCTCGATGATCGGGCGGAGCGTGTCGCGCTGATGCTCGGAGAGCTGCTTTGGAGTCGGGAGTAGTGGATGGTAGAAGGTCGGGGGCAAGATCACAGCTGCAGCGACGACGGGGCCGGCTAAGCACCCACGCCCCGCCTCATCACAGCCACACTCCAGACGGCCATCTTCGCCGAAGCTCACGCGCAGGGGTGCGTGTTCCTTCACTGACTTCATAGACCCTATACTCATCGTAAGCGGGGCTTAACTCAGCATAGGGACGACGCGATGCAGGGCGTCAAGAAGCGGTCCACCCTCCTCACGGGTGTTGTACAGCCCGAAGGAAGCGCGTGCACCGCCTGATGTCCGTAGGATGCCAAGAGCGGTCTCGGCGCAGTGATGCCCCGTGCGGATCGCGTATACCCATGCGGTCGAGGAGCGTACTGAGGTCAAAGGGATGGATCTCCCTCGATGCCGAAGGAGAGAATACCACCCTCACTGGGTGCTTCGCCGAGGACGAAGCTATCGGGAAATTCACTCTTGAGGCGATCCGTAGCATAGTGCAGGAGATCTTCCTCATGCGCTGCGATGGCTTCATGCCCAGCTCCGTCACGAAGTCGAGCGCACGAGCAAGGCGGTAGAGCCTACATAGTCGGGCGTACCGGCCTCGAACTTGAAGGGTAGGCTGTTATATGTAGTCTTCTCGAAGGTCACTCTGCTCGATCATCTCTCCCCACCCATGTACGGCGGCATGCGATCCAGCACCTCGGGACGTCCATAGAGCGCACCGATACCCGTCGGGCCGTAGATCTTGTGCGCGCTGAAGGCATAGAAGTCCGCCCCGATCGCCTCAACATCGGCACGCGATGTGCGATGGCCTGCGCCCGTCGATGAGAACGAGGGCACCTGCTTCGTGCGCCAAGCGCGTGATTTCGGCCACGGGATTGACCGTACCCAGGACGTTGCTGACGTGGGCGACGGCGACAAGGCGTACGCTCACTAAGCAGGAGCGGTAGGCATCCATATCGATCTCGCCTACGGACGTCAAGGGATGACACGCAGATGCGCCCCGCGACGCTCGCACATCATCTGCCAAGGCACGATATTCGAATGGTGCTCCATCGTACTGATGATGACCCTCGTCGCCAGCGGAGACGAAGGCTTCGCCAGCGGAAGATGCGACGAGGTTGATGGCCTCGTAGTGCCACGGGTGAAGATAAGACCTTCGGCTGAGGGCGCTCCGATGAAGTCAGCGACACGACGGCGTGCGGCTTCGTGGTGCTCGGTCGCGATCTGGCTGAGGTAGTGCACGCCACGATGGACGTTGGCATTGGCCCGAATAATAGGCCTCTCGATGGCCTGAATGACGCAGCGAGGCTTTGAGTGGTCGCAGCATTGTCGAGGTAAACGAGGGGCTTACCATAGACCTCCGCTGCGAGTATAGGAATTGGGCTCTTATATCTTCTACAGAATACATGATCTGATTCGTTTATGAATTCACCCGCAAAAGTACGTAATAATTAGGGCGATGAGATAGCTCTCGCCCCACGGCTTCAAAGAGCACGAGGGGGCGAGGGGACATAAGAATGTAGATGAGGAAGCCGGTGCTTCGGAGGAAGGATTACTTCTCCGATGTCGTGGGCTTCTTCAAGCCGAGAGAGGCAGGCTGACGGTGAAGTCACTGGTCGAATTGTTGTCATCGACGAACTTCTTCCCGTCCCACTTACGGATCAGTGCGAGGCCAGAGTACTTCTGCCAGTCGCTCTTCGGGAGGTTCTTTTCGCCTGACCTCCGTAACGGCATTGTAGCCCTTATCGAAGGTATTCTTATAGGGATTGATCTTGTAGCGTCGCTTGGGGCAGACGGTGATGCAGTCCAGCGCCTGGAGAAGGGGATCTCGATAGCGTAGAAGTCGGCGAAGAGGCTATTGGGACATTGATATAATGGCGGTAGCCGAGGCGCTCTTTGGTATCCTGATAGTTCTCACGGAAGTCCCTCAGGTGTCCAGGGAGCTGTATGAGGGCGATACCGTTCTGCCCAGAGATCTGCTTGATACCGAAGTCCGAGTACTTCGCACCCTTCTTATCTACGCCCGTGAGGATGGGATACTGAGGTCGGGGGACATTGGGGTTGTTCATATGCTGGCGGTCGTAGTCACTGTGCGTCCACCCCCAGTCGGCCTTCGTTAGATCGATGAGGGAGTCCACGCCCTTGTAGCGCTTGGGATCTTCGCGCTCGCCATAATCATCGGCCTGCTTATTGAGACGAACAAAGTCATTCCTTTGCGGTCGATGGCATACTTAGCGATGACGACTGTCTGACCCGGCTGGATCGGATGCTCCTTCCCACTGCCAGGGAAGTAAGAGATCGCCTCGACACCGATGTACTTACGGCGGGAAGTCCTCCTTCCCTGCGAAGGTACGCTCGTCCGAAGGGTCGAGGGCGGTGGTGCAGGATGCGAGGCCGTCGAGGTACTTGACCTCCGAGGTGGGGTTGAAGATCGTGATGTACTGGTCGTCTTCATACCACGACTTCACGGGAGCGTATCCCTCACTCTTCGGGAAGCTCTTCGTGATGACGTGCCCGATGTAGAAGACCTCCTTGATGATGAGGTGGTCGACGGAGGATCGGGGAGTTCGAGCGACGCTGGGGAGCTTCGTTGCGAGTACAGGCCATCAGCCCCGAGAGGAGCACCACGGCCAAGGCGAAGCGATATATAAGTGCGCATAGCTGGATATAATGCTGTGAGGAGATTAGAGAAGCCCATCCCCATGAACTTCAATTGTCATGGGAGCAAGGTCGTGAGAGGCTATAGATAAGGCTAATGAAGCCTTAATAGCAACTTACTTCTCTGAAGGAATCGGCTACTTCGATCCGAGCGAAGCAGGCTGTACTGCAAAGTCGCTGGTTGAGTTGTTGTCGTCGATCAACTTCTTACCATCCCACTTGCGAATCAGAGCCATACCGGAATACTTCTTCCAGTCGCTTGCTGGCGTCCTCTTATATGCCCCATCTGTGACTGCATTATAGCCCTTATCAAAGGTCGCTTTTAGGGCTCCTTGCTATAGGGGTTAAACTTATATTCTTGCTTAGGGCAGATGGTGATGCAGTCTATAGCCCTTGTCAAAGGAATTTCTATGACGTGAATGCGATTGCGGTGGTGGGTAATACGAGCATTGATCGTATGTCTCATAGCCACGGCGTCCCTCGGCATCTGGGTAGTTCTGGCGGAAGTCTTCAGCAGTCCAAGGAGCTGAATCAGAGCGATACCACTCGTCTCGGTAACCTCCTTAAACTCGAAATCTACGTCATCATCCTCTCGGCATCATACCCCTTGAAGATGGGGACGAGGTCAGGTACATTCGGATTGTTTTTATGCTCGTCATCGGTTTGGGCATTGGTCCATTCCCAATCCACCTTCGAGAGATTCAAGAACGCATCAATTCCCTTGTACAGGTTGTGGTCAACAGGGGCTTCTCCATTATCGGCGAGCTCTTATCAAGACGAGTGAAGAAGTCCTCAGCGTGGTCAATCGCATACTTAGCGATAACTACTGTTTGCCCGGGCTGGATAGGATGCTCCTTCCCACCGCCAGGGAAGTACGAGATAGTACCCACCCCTAGATACTCCCGTCTGAAGTCCTTGTTCCTCTCGAACTCAAGTAAAGTAGACGGGTCAAGTGCCGTGGAGCAGAGAGCAAGACCATCGAGATACTTGACCTCTGAGGTAGGATTATAAATCGTATGTACGCATCATCAGCATACCAATTCTGCCTCGATGGTTGAGGATACCTTTGGGGAAATCCTGAGTATAGGCATGCCCAATATAGAAGACCTCCTTGATAAACCAAGTGGTCAAGAGTAGAGCGTGAATCGGAGCGACGCTGGGGGCTTCTGCTAGGTGAGCGCAGGACATCAATACTCGAGAGGAACAGCATCGCAAAGGCGAAGCGATATATGTATGTACGCATAATAGCTGAAGATTATTTAGTGAAGATATGATTAGAGGAACCAGTTGCCGAAGCCCGAGCCACCACCGATGCCGTGCGTCTGGACATTCTGCGAAGCCTCGAGAGCTTCCTCTGCTGTGAGGCCGATCTCACGGCCGAGATAATAGTAGTAGGGGTCATGGGGTCAATGGCCGTGGGGTCGGTGTCGGCTGCTGCAGAAGACCTTGATAGGGATGTTGAAGCGCAGGACATCCTTCCACTGCGAGTCAGCACCGTAGTCCTTGGGCTCGTCGGGGTTGTACCAGTCTGAGCAGATGAACTTGCTGAGGAAGACATAGGTAGAGTGGCGTGCGAGATAAGGGTCCTTCGGGATCAGCGCCTTCTGCCCTTCGGGCACTTCATGACACGCACCGAGAGGTAGAACTTCGGCAGGACGAACGAGGGATGCGATAGCGCCCACCCTTCCCGTCGTGGGGTCGGTACGGCGTGATCTCGAGCGGCCAGTCCTTGTGCTTGTCGTCATTCTCATCGGCATCGACATCGGGTTGAAGTGACCCTTCAGCCCGACGCGGTCTTGGTCGTAGGGAGCGACAGCCCAGTCTGCTTCCCTTACGCGTGAGAGGAGGGAGGAGGCGCTGATTGAAGAGCTCGCGCCACCATCGCCCATCGCATCGTGGATCCACGTGTCGCGGTAGGTGTACTCGAAGATCTTCGGCGTGGCATCGGCACGCTCCTTCCACGTAGTCTTATTCGCGAAGAAGGGAGAAGGTACAGGCGTGTGGTCGATCGTACCACCAGGCTGCCAGGGTATCGTACTCGTCGTACTTGGCCCTGCCAAGTGCCGCGCGTATCGGTCACCTCGTAGGGCTGACCCTTGTCATCGACATCGCTTACCGTGAAGAAGATCTGGTACTCGTCGGAGTGATCCAGGATATCATCATTCATCAGACGGCCATTCTTATCGAAGAAATAGAGGCAGAGGCCCCAGCGCTTGAGGCGCCCACCGATGATGCGGATGTAGTCGGGGGCCCTGCTTCTTGTCGTACTGCTCGAGGTAGGTCACCGTGCTCTGACGCTGCACTCGACGGTAGGCCAAGAGCCAGCGTTGTTGTGGATGATGACGAACTCCTCCTGCTTCCAGGGGGCATTCGGGCAGACGAAGTTCCCGTGCATCATACCGTCACCATGGGAGTGTCCTTCCTTGAACATCACGAGACACGTCGCCCAGTCCCTTGAATGCCCCTCGATCAGGCTAGCAAGGGCTTCGGTGACCTTGATCTTCGAGATGCTATCGACGTAGTGGTCGGCACCACTGTGGGGGATGGTCTTTGTATTGAGAGGGTTGTCGTCGTAGTTGGGGTGGATGTCCCCTGAAGACGAACTTATCGCACGCACTGAGCGAGAAGGCGATGAGGCCAAGGACAGTGACGCGCTTTGAGATGCTTACTTATAGAGGTATTCATAGCGAGGAGTGGGCATTACATGAGGACGACATTGCGACGATAGCGGTAGAAGAAGGCTTCGGGGTCGGAGAGCATACGCCAGAGCTCGGAGCGCTGTACCGAGGGGTAGAAGCGGCGGACGTCCTCGTAGCACTTCGCTTCGCCGTCCTTCGTATCGGCGATGATGCGCACGGGCAGCGGGTAGTCAATGTCGAAGCTATCCCAGCCAGGCTGGATCTGGTTGAAGTCCCAGAGGTAGCCCCCCATCGGGGTTCGCGGCATTGGTGTACTTCGCGGGCTTGGCGACATCTCCCGTGCGCTGCTGACCCTGGTGAGGATATTACACAGACGCACCTGCAGGAGGAAGGAGATCCCCGCCTGACGGAACTTTTAAGATCCCTTGAAGCCCAGTCGGTCGAAAGCGGCGCCCCTGCATCGAGGCTACGCTCCTGCTTCAGCAGACCCACCGTCTCGCCATAGCGCTGACGGGGAGCCTCCGTCTCGGGGTCGATGAAGTCATCGTTGTATGACTCGTCAAAGAGCTTACCCAGCTCCTCCTCGATGGGATCGGTATCGCGGTAGGTATAGGTGAAGATCTCGGGACGAGCTGATTGAGGCGCTGGTTGTCGATGCTGCGCACCAGGTGGTACATCGTCCCATTGGAGGCACGGAAGGGCTGAGGGCATCGGGTCGCCCCGTCACCTCGATAGAGCGCCACGCGAGTTCGTTGTCAAAAGGCACGGCATTGCGCCCCAGCTCGGCCGTCGGGCACGTAGATATTCGATGCGGAGAACTTCGTCGCAGGCTCTGCCTTGCCCCCACGCTCCCTGAAGGTATAGCGGTCGATGTAGTGCGGCACATCGGCCAGCGTGCGGGGGTAAGCGAGCTGGAGCGTCTTAGCCTCATCCTTTGAGCCCTTGCTGAGAGTAAAGTGCCCGACACCGAAGAAGTGCTGGTGCATCATCAGCGTGGAGTTGTCCTCATCGGGCGCGCTAGCCGTCCTTCCCCTTGACATAGGGAAGTTCGTGAACTGGTGGTTGATGAGCATCCCGTTCTGATCGTAGTACTTCAGCTCGAGGCCGTAAACGATCTTATCCGAGGCGACGACATCGGCGATCACGCTCCGTCGTCACGGTCATTCGCCCGTTGTCATCCTTGGCGATATCGATCTCCCGACGATGGGGATGACGGTCTCTTCTCCTGCTATATGATAGGTATTGTAGACGTCGACCATCTCGTCGGCATTCGCACCGACACCGATCTGGCCTGCCTTATAGCCCATGCGCAGGATCGCATGCACGGCATAGATCTGGTCGTGGCCCTTGACGTCACGCTCGATCTCGGAGGGCGGAGCCTGGATGATCTTCTTGAAGAAGTTGTCTACACGTTCATTGGAGCAGCTCCCCGAGGAGGCAAGCTACACCGAGAGCGGGAGGAGGTAATGAGATATGATGGATTTCATAGTCGCAGTCATTAGAACTTATAGAGCACGCGCAGCGAGAAGTTCGCACCACGGGCGTGAGCGTAGTAGCGGAAGCGGTCGGTGTACTCTTTGTAGAGGGCGTTGAGGATATTGTCCCCGACGAGCATCAGGCGCAGGGAGTGGTCGTGGGGAAGGCGCACACCTACCTCAGCCGTACCATTGAGCAGGAAGTAAGGATCGGGCGAGTCACTCACGAGGTCCTTGTCGGGATCGAAGCGACGCTGCTTCGTCACATAGATGCTGGAGAGCGAGACGGAGGCGTGGTACTTCTTGTCCCGTGTGAGGTCGAGTCATACGTCCCTCGAGAGGCCATAGCGGTCGGAGGGCATGAAGGGCAGCCAGTCCTGACGCGTGATATTGCGAGCGAACATCCATTCGCCCTTCCCTACGACAGCGAGCCCAGGCAGTGGGTGCACCGTAGCCTCGATATCGCCCCCGTAGAGATTGACATCGTCTTGGTCGTAGATGAACTTCGGGTACTTCCCGCTGGGGTGGTTGTGGAAGCGGTCCTTCCCTGCGCCGATATGGTCGTAGATATAGCTACTGATGCGCTGGTAGAAGGCGCTGGGCTCGATAGAGATCCAGCTATTGCGGTAGCGTGCCCCGATGACGGACTTATAGCCACGCTCGCTGGCGAGGTTACGATTCCCCTCGACCCAATAGGAGCCGTCTTGCAGCCCGATAGCGTAGAGTTCGTTGATATCGGGTGGGCGCCACGACCAGCCGATATTAGCACGCACATCCCAGTTCTGATTGATATCATAGTGAGCGGCGAGGCTCGTGGTGAAGTTGCTATACAGCTTGAAGTCGTCGTAGTAGGTATAGTTACTCAGGCTGGTGTAGCCACTGACCGACATCACGCGGAAGTCATAGCGCATACCGAGTGCCGCCTGGAGCTTGCCCAGCTCAGCCTTGTGGGAGGAAGTAGCCCCCATCGAGAGTGCGGCGAAGTTCGGCACGAAGGCAGGCTGCTTTGTCCCAGGGTAGTTGTAGTTCGTCTGGTAGGTATTCGACGTACCGACGTCGGTAGTCATCCCCCAGCGATTCCACTTGGCGTGCCAGAGCACATCCGCCTTGAAGGTCTTGAGGATGAGGTCCTGCATCGGTATCCAGCTCCAGTCGGCCTTCTTACGATTCTCGAACTCCCTGTCGGAGGTTCTCTTGGAACGAGGCCGTGAAGTCAATGCGGTGGTTATCGCTCAGATTCCACTTCACCTCACCCTTGAGCGTGAAGTGCTGCGACTGCTGGAAGGGTGGCTTGATATCGTAGGAGAAGGGGCGGAAGGTCGATGAGTCAGGGCGCCCATATTCAAAAGCGCTTGACGAGCTGATCAAGGTCGGAGATCTTGCTGGCGTAGTAGATACCACCCGCTGGTAGTAGAGGCTGGAGTAGACGGTCGCCGTCACGCGTGAGGCGTGGTAACCGAGCGCTCCCGAGAGGCTAATGGTATTGTAGCCCGTGTTGTTGAGGATATAGTCAGCGGTGCTGTAGTCGCCCCCCTTGGTGTACATCCCGTGCAGGCGAAGCCCCCACTTGCCGTAGCCCGCTTCGAGGCTTGCCGAACCGCTGACACCTCGTGCATTGGTATCGTAGCCGACGTTCGCCTTGCCGTGGACCTCGATCTTCTCCTTGCCGAAGGGTAGCGGTGCGTCATTCAGAAGGACGACGCCCCCCATAGCACCGAAGCCGTAGCGGATACACTCGGCACCCTTGACGACCTCTACCATACTCGAGCCCGTATAGTCCAGCTCGGGGGCATGGTCGGCGCCCCAGCTCTGGCTCTCGAGGCGAACGCCATTATTCATCAGCAGGATACGGCTACTGTGCATCCCCTGGATCACGGGCTTAGCGATGGTGCTACCCGAGCTAATCGAGCTGACACCAGGGACGGTCTCCAGCAGCTTGGCAAGCGAAGTAGCGCCCCCTCGCTCGATGGTCTTGCGGTCGATGGTCGCCGTCTGCTGGAGGTTAGAGGCATGACGCTTCTGCGCCGTGACCTCGACCTTGAGATGACCTGCGCATCCTCCCTGCATCTGCAGGGTGATGCTGCGCGAGGCGGGGACAGCGACCGTACGCGTAGAGGCGCTGATAGCCCACACAAGAGATCTCCACATGGATACTCGTGGGAGCGGAGCGGAAGCGCAGGGTGGCATGCCCTGCCTTGTCCGTCATCGTAGGACTCACCGCCGTAGCACAGCGGATGACCGCCCCGATGATGGGCTGGCGTGTGGCTTGGTCGAGGATGGTGATCGTGAGTTGCTCCCGCGCACTTTGCTCTGCGGGGGCGAGCTCCTCGGTAGTAGTAGCCCCTGAGGGGATGGGGCGCGAGGGCAAGGGCGGAGGTGAGTACGAGACCGAAGAGGCCAAGGCGCACCGAGCCCATAGTGTAGTGTTTACAGTTTGCTTTCCACATAGTCGTGGGGAGGGCGGAGTGGTGTGTAGTCACTCCCTATCTTAGGGAGGGTTGGATAATAGGAAGGAGGTCGGTGAGGAGGGGCTCATCAAGGTCAGAGGCTGCTTCATGGTGCGGGCATGTGGCTCGCTCACCCATGAGATGGTAGTCAGAGATATGGCTGTGGCTTACAGCTCTTATCAGGAGGTAGAGGTTTGATTCATTCGCTATCGGCTAAGTTAGAGATCGAATGTGTACTATCGACGTTGCAAAATTAGGACAAACAGTGGCCCATTACCCTCCCCTTTTGTTGGTATTTATTGCCCGCCTCTACCTACCTATATGTACCCTTCCAGGCAAAGTGCCGTATTTAACGACCCCTATACGGCCCCTTATACCCCGCAAAATCGGGCATTATGACGCGTGAAAGGGAGATGTGTAGCTACCCACAGAGTGACCGCTTCAATAGGGACTCTTAGCTTGATAATATGTGGGAGCGTGACGCGAGCAATATAAGAGGAGACTATTGCCGAGAGTCCTGTCCTCTATTTCGAGTGCTAAGGTATCGCACGCCCAGCTCCTCGATATGCCTCTCCAGAGTGATACACAAGCCCTTCGCCTTATCGCACGTATTTCTCTTTATTCAGCGGAGGGGAAGCATCGTTCTCGTGAAGAAAAAGCGCCTTCACATAGTGGTTTTTTTCTGTATCTACGCACGTAGTCTTAAAGACCAGATACATAAATCCAAATATCCACGTACGTAGATATTAGAGCCACGTACGTAGTCCAAAACTTATTTGCCACGCGCCCACAACTTTTTATCCCTACGCAGAACAACAACCTAATATAGCTCACTTTACAAAGCTATATAGGAATCAGTGCAGAGCAGTAGTCGTTTGAAGGCCCTGACTTCTCGAGCTTCACCCCTGCCCCTCCTGATGATATGCTCCCAATACGCCCCCTGGCTCTTGGGAAGGGCGCACGAAGCACCTTCGCCATAGAGCAGGGGAATTGCCGTACCTTTGTAGTATGCAGAAGCAAGATCTCATAGCGCCCCCTACAGGAGCGCATCCGCCGAAGTGGGCTCACCGAGCCCCGCATCGCCGTCCTCGTCTCAGGGGGCGTCGATAGCTCCGTCGTCGTCCACCTCCTCACCGAGGCGGGCTACCGCCCCTACCCTCTTCTACATCCAGATCGGTATGGAGGAGAAGGGCTTTACGGACTGCTCGTGGAGGATGATCTGGAGATCGTGCGCCATCTGGCACACCGCTATGACTGCCCTCTTGAGGTCGTCTCGCTACACGACGAGTATTGGGCGAACGTCGTCCAGTACACCATCGACACCGTGCGCCGTGGCCTCACCCCCAACCCCCGACATGATGTGCAATAAGCTCATCAAGTTCGGCTGCTTCGAGGAGAAGTGGGGCAAGGACTTCGACTTCATCGCTACGGGGCACTACGCCACGACGACCTTCATCGGTGATCAGCTCTATCTGGCTACGGCTCCCGACCCCGTGAAGGACCAGACGGACTTCCTTGCGCAGATCAACTTCCGCCAAGTCTCCAAGCTCCTCTTCCCCACCGGTCACCTCCTCAAGAGCGAGGTGCGCCGTATCGCTGAAGAGGCGCATCTGCTGAGCGCAAACCGCAAGGACAGTCAGGGTATCTGCTTCCTCGGGAAGGTGAACTACAACGAGTTCATCGAGCGTGCCCTCGGCCAGAAGGAAGGGCTCATCATCGAGCGTGAGACGGGGAAGATACTCGGTAAGCACAAGGGCTACTGGTTCCACACCATCGGTCAGCGCAAGGGGCTCGGACTGAGTGGCGGCCCCTGGTTCGTCGTGAAGAAGAACATCCGTCGCAATATCATCTTGGTCAGTCAGGGCTATGACCCCGCCGACCAATACGGCGAGCACATCGGTATGGAGACCTGCGACTTCATCAGCCACGACCCTTGGCAGTACGCAGCCGAGGTACGTGGGCTGGATGCTCCCCTCCCGTGAGGAGTCGGTGGAGATTACCTTCAAGGTGCGCCATACCCCCGACTTCACACGCGGGCGACTCAGCTACGATCCCGCCTCGGGCTACCCTCATCAAGAGCGAAGAGCCTATCCAAGGCATTGCCCCAGGGCAATATGCCGTGCTCTACGACACCGAGCACCGCATCTGCTTCGGTAGCGGTATGATCACTCGCGGCTTCTGCGCGCTTTACGGCGAAGCCTCACGAAGATAGGGGTACGGCCGCCCTCGAGCACGATGCTCGAGGCGGCCGTACCGCTTTTTAGCTTTAGGCAAGATGCGGGGAGAGCCCCGCATCCGCTTAGAAGGTGAACTGCAGACCGCCCTGCAGGAGCATAGGCTGCGACGTATAGCCGTACCAGCGCGTAGCCCCAGCGAGGATAGGTGCACGAAGCTCTGCCGTCAGGCTCAGGCGCTTCGTCAGCGAGTAGACGGCATCGGCATGGAGCAGATGGAGCTGACGCAGACGCGTGATAGAGCCGTCGAGGTCGTAGCTCTTCAGCGCTGTGGCGAACTCATAGCCACCACGGACGCTGAGGTTGGGCACCATATTCAGCTCCACGAGAGCCGAAGCTGTGAAGGTAGGGACGCGAGAGGATCGTAGCCGTCGTCGTATAGTGGGCATAGACCCCACGCAGAGCAGCCGAGAAAAAGGCCGCGGTGGTTGTAAGCCAGCTGTACCCCGACGTTCTGCTCCTTATAGTCCACGTAAGAGGGACGGAAGCGCACGGGCATGAAGTAGGCCGTCGAGCCGCAGCACCCGAAGGCAGCGAGAGCGATGCGGGGAAGTAATCCACGGCACCCTTTATGGTCGGCATAGCGGAAGAAGGCTTCGAGCGAGAAGGCACTTGCGATCGTCGTAGAAGCCGTCAGCTTAGCATCGTAGATACGCTCATAGCGGCCAGCGAACGCCCTCGGTATCGGCGAAGGGCGACTCAAGGGGCTGGGCACGTAGGCTGTGACGCACCAGCTCGGCATCCGTCTCCAGTCGCAGACCAAAGGCTGAGCCCAGACGCAGGCGAGCATCGATCTTCGGGAAGAGGACGAAGTGTGCGTTGTAGTGGTCATTCCCCGTGAGGATACGCAGACCACCGAGAGCACGCCAAGAGAGCTGGTCATTAGCATCCTCTGCCAAGATATAGGGTGCACCCGTGAGGATCATACGCGAGCTGGCCGTACGGCTCTGCGGGAAGCCATAGAGGATAGGCTCCGTGCTGGTCAGACGACCCAGCGACCATGCGCCCAGCGCACCGACACGTGCCATGCTGCTGATGCGGTAAGAGAGGTTCGCACGAAGCTCGGGGAGGAACTCCTCGAACTTATTGAGCACCACGCCTGGGGCTTCCTCAGCGACATTAGCCGCCGTATAGTCGAAGCCAGCGGAGAAGTCATACAGCCAGTCCTCCGTGAAGTCCTCTTCGGTAGCGTAGCGAGCCGAGAGAGAGACCTCCGTGGCACGACGACGCAGGTCGGGCACCGTAGCAGACTGCGCCACCCCACCACCAGCTGGAGGAGCGACCAGCGAGAGGCCGTAGTAGTTGTAGCCGTGCTGACCGAAGTCCAGACCGAGCGACAGCGCAGCGTCCTCGAACTGATGTCCGTAGTTCGCACCGAGGCGCCAAGCCTTCTCCCAGCCCCTTGACTCTCTGACCAAGCTCGGTCTGGATGCTGGGATTAGCAAAGTTGTAGCGCCCTGTAGACATCCAGGCGGTCGGTCTTCGTAGACAGGATACTCAGACCTGCTCCCGCCCTTGAAGCTGATGGGTACACCAGCAGAGGCGAAGGCATAGCCACGCTGCTTCGAGCGCTCAAAGCCCCCACTGGGAGCCGTCAGAGCACCTAAGGGGGAGACGCTGGGGCGCAGCGTGAAGGGGATGGGCGTATCCAGATAGGAGTGACGCACAGGGCTGAGGTTGGGAGCCGGCACCGTATAGGAGAGGTCACGGGGCTGACGTGTGAGAGAGAGACCTCCTCCTCGGTCATCACAGTGAGCTCACGACGCAGGGGTGTCAGCACGCTTCGTCTTAGCCTCCTGAGCAGAGAGTACAGAGCTCGAGAGGAGCGCGATAGCAGCTATAGGGATGATTGCAAGCTTCTTCATTTCTTATTCTGGTAGGAGGTGAGACGTTCGTTGATCATCTGAGCGATATCATCGTCAGTGCCCTTGTAGTTGTCACGCAGGCTCTCGAGATACTGCTGGGCGACATAGGTCTCACCCTGCTTGTGGTAGCAGTCAGCGAGGAGCAGGAAAGCACGTGCCAGCCAGTACTGCTGTGGCGTACCCTTAGCGATGAAGGCATCGAGCTGCTTCTTCGTCTCCTTCACCTTGCCGGCGCGGAAGAGAAGCGTGGAGTGGCGGATGTAGCCTTCAGCACCGTAGGCAGTATCGAGTTCTTGAGCAGAGGCTCATAGGTCTTCATAGCCTTGCCGGTAGCACCCTGTAGCCTCTTCGCTCTTACCCCTGGATGAGGAGGAGCTCAGCCTGAGTAGCTGCGGGGAGGTCGCTACGCTTCAGGAGGCTCTCGGTCGTAGAGATCGAAAGGCTTGTAGTCCTTCGCTTCGTAGGCTGCACGCGAGAGAGCAAGCCCGTAGCGCAGGTGCTGGGGAGCTTCCAGCCCTTCGATAGCGTAGAGGCTGGACCAAGCATCGAGAGCCTCACGCTTCTACCACCATCGTTGTAGATCTTCGTCAGAGCTTCGAGGGCGGGGATACGCAGGTCGAGGGAGCGTGCGGGAGCAGAGAGCTTCTGTAGAGGGCCCTCGGCTTCGTCGCTGCGGCCCTGCTGGGCGTAGTGACTAGCCAGGAGGAGCTCAGCACGACCGGCCTCACGGCTGGCTGGATAGGAGCGAACGAAGGACTCGAGGTCTGCGATAGAAGCATTCTTATCCTTCTTGTAGCGGCTCTCAAGAGAGAGGTACTGCAGGTGCGCCTCTCGCTCTTTCTGAGGGCGTCAGCTGCTTGCCAAGAGTAGAGGCATAAGCCGTGTACTCATCGACGCGGTCCAGACTGACGTAGATATTCTTGAGGTCAGAGAGGGCGGAGCGAGCTTCTTCGCTCTCAGGGTAGCGGGCGATGAGGTCCTTGTAGGCCTTGATAGCCTCTTCGGTACGCCCATTATTGTAGGCCAGCATAGCACGCTCCATAGCACCGAGTCGCGCATACTGGGTATCGGGATAGTCCTTGACGAGCTGGTTGAAGACAGCGGTCGCCTCTTCGGGACGTGCCTTGCTCAGCACCAGCGCACGCCCCTTGTCATAGAGGACCCTCAGGCAGGTGCGTGGACTCGGGGTGCGTCTTGATGATGCGGTCGAGCGTCTCGATCTGCTTTCTGATACTGCCCCCAGCGACCATAGATCGTAGCGATACGATAGAGGGCTTCGTCATTCCCTGTGGGCATACCTTCGTCGGCACGACGGTAGAGAGATAGAGCCTCTGCGCTCTTCTTCTGGATGAGCTGGCAGTCCCCCATGCGGGAGAGTGCATCGGCACGACGCAGAGCATCATCGCCAGAGCTTGACTGCGTGAAGGCGTCGAAGGAGCGGTAAGCCGTGGCGTACTGCTTCTGATTGTAGCGAGCGTAGCCCCTGGATATAATGTGCCAGCGCAGGAGCTGCACCCGTAGCGATACTCTTCGATGCTGCAGACTCAGCAGCAGCATACTCGCCACGCTCCAGAGCACTCGAGGCAGCGAGGAGATGTGCCTGAGCCGTGTACTCGTTCTTCGTGCCGAGTGTGACGGCGCGATTCAGGTAATCATTAGCACGGGCATAGTCGCAGAAGCCAAAGCACCTTCACCGAGACGAAGCAGGACGTACTGCTTGGCTTCGCTCAGCTCAGCACTCTTGACCTGCAGACGATCCAGCGTAGCGAGCGACTCAGCATAGTCCTTATTCGTCAGGAAGATACTCTTCATGAGCTGGAGGATCTGAGGGCGGTAGCTGGAGTTGGGGAACTCGGTGACGAAGGTCTCAGCCATGCGGACGGTCTGACCGAAGTTCGAGCGCTGCGTCTCGTCCTGCAGGAGAATCCCATTGTACAGCGCATACTCACGTACTCGCTCAGTAGCCCCAGGGTGCTGGCCTGCACGGCTGAACGCCAGAGCAGCTTCGCTCGTGCGCTGGAGCTTGAGGCGGGCATTACCAAGGAGGAAGAGCCCCTGTGCACCGATAGCAGAGCTGCTCTCAGAGGCAGCACTCAGCGGACGAAGCGCTTCTTCATAGCGTCCCTTAGCGTAAAGTGAAGTACCGAGGGCGTAGCTTTCCTCTGCCGTCGGCTTATAGTCCCCGAGCTCCTGTAGGGGCTGGAGGGTGCGGATAGCCTGATCATAATTGCCATCAGCATAGTAGGACTGCCCGATGACAGACTGGAAGGAAGCACGCGAAGCCATCTCGGGATAGCGACGCTGGAGGTCACTGGCACGACGCTGAGCCGTCTTAGCATCCTCTGTAGCGAAGGAGAGCAGAGCCAGCTGATAGGCAGCCTCGGGAGCGAGGTCGCTGGAGTAATCATTGCGCGAGAAGATCGCACGAGCCTCCTGAATATCCCCGCGTGCCCAAGCCACAGAGCCGAGGTAGATGAGAGCCTGCTCCCCGATGATGGAGGAGTCTTCGCTCGCAGAGAGGAGGAGACGCTGAGCTTCATCCAAGTCAGCTGCACCTCTCTGGTCGGCCAGGATCGTATAGGCAAGAGCCAAGTCATACTGAGCAGCCTCACGAGGAGAGAGTGCCGAGCGCTTGATCTGCTCGAGCTGTGTACGGGCAAGAGGTAGAAGCCCCTGATCTACATATACCAAAGCGAGCAAGAGCTCTGCTGAGGGACGATCAAGGGAGCCGGGATGCTCCTTGAGAAAGCGCGTGAGGACGGCATCGGGAGATGTCTCCTCGGTCATCAGACGAGCTACCGCCTCACGATAGGGCTGGTGCTCGGTGAGTAATGGTAAAGCACGCAGGCGGGGCAGGTCGTGCCGGAAGCCTACATAATTGCGGCTCACAAAGTCCTGCTGCAGCTGAGTCAGGATAGTCCGATCAGGACGCACCTCCAGGACCTGGCTTGCAAGCGGGCTTAGAGCAAGAGAAGCACACCCCAGAGAGAGGATGAGTCGCTTGATCGTCTTCTTCGTAGTCATATAGTTTGTATTAATTGGGGCTCCCGAAGCAATGGGGCTGGGAGAGATGTATATCAAAGTTCGAGGATCATCCCTTCGTCCGCTGCTACGGTCTCGGGGAAGACGGCCTGAGCCTCCTCTAAGAGAGGCTGGATATCTATATAGCGGGCCGAATAGTGGCCGATGACAAGGCGCTCAACACCCGCAGCCTGTGCGATACGCGCAGCCTGCTCAGCCGTACTATGCGCCGTCTCCTTAGCTCGCGCCAAGCGGTCGCTGAGGAACGTCGCCTCGTGATAAAGGAGGCTCACATGCCGAAGGAGTGGCACCAGCGAGGGCAGGTAAGCCGTATCCGAGCAGTAGGCATAGCTCCGTGAGTCTTACCCTGGCGCGCCAGTCGCTCACAGGGGATGACCTTCCCTCCTCGGTGGTGAAGTCCGCCCCTCACGTAGCGCTGTATAATAAGAACGAGGAACGCCGTAGAAATCACACGAAGCGCGATCAATATGGCGCTCCGTGACCTTCTCGCGGAAGAGGTAGCCCGTGCAGGGCGTGCGGTGCTCCAGCGGGAGCGTCGTCACCGTCACCGACCGATCCTCGTAGCAAACACTACTCGTGCGGTCATCCACGATATGCACCTCGATGTCGTAGCCCAGATAGGAACGACTCTCCCTCGATGAAGGGGCTAAGAACCTATCGATCCCTCGAGGACCATATACGGGGAGTGCCCCTGCGGCGGCCGAGCATCCCCATCGTAGAGAGGAGCCCATAGAGCCCGTAGCAGTGGTCACCATGCAGATGGGAGATGAAGACGCCGACGATACGCCCGAAGTCCAGACGCTGACGGCGTAGCTGACGCTGCGCACCCTCCCCGCAGTCCACGACGAAGAGCTTATCACGAAGCTCCACGACCTGGGCCGTCGGGTAGTGCTGCATGGTCGGCAGAGCCGAGCCACAGCCTAAGATATGGACGCGGAAGTCCCCCATACGCTCTACTTACTTGCCGAAGAAAGCTCGGTAGATATCATTGCCGTTCGCATAGACCATCAGTAGGACGAGCAGCACGAGACCGATAGTCTGGATCGTGGTCATCGCCTTATCGCTAAGTGGCTTTGCGACGGATCATCTCGATGATGATGAAGAGGATGTGCCCCCGTCAAGTGCGGGGATAGGCAGGATATTCATCACCGCAAGGATGATAGAGAGGAAGGCCGTGATGGACCAGAAGCTCTGCCAGTCGAAGGTCGTGGGGAAGAGCTTACCCATCGTGCCGAGGCCACCCATCTGCTTAGCGCCCTCCTTGGTGAACATATATTTCAGCCCACGTACATAGCCCGAGATCGTCTGACCTGCGCGATCAATACCTGCGGGGATAGCCGTGAAGACATTGTACTGGACGTGCTCAATGGGATAGAGTTCTTCGATGCCCTTGAGAACGACACCGATGTGCCCTGCCGTATCTACGGGGAGCGTGGTCTGCAGAGCTGTACCCGAGCGCTCGACGGTAAGCACGACATCCTTACCCTTCTTCTTGTCCAGTGCCGTGATGACCTCCGCGACATCGGTGCAGGTGACGGAGTCGACTGCTACGACACGGTCTCCAGAGGCCAGATGCCCCTGCGCACGGCTACCTTCGGAGACAGCATCCACGACGAAGGGCATACGCAGAGAGCCAAAGCCCTCTTCTGCGCGGAGAAGACGCTGCATCATATCCTCGGGCAGGCGAATCATCTCCACGGCACCGCCACGACGCACCACGACTTCGTGAGCATTGATGAGCGATGACATGAAGCGGGAGTCAAGTACATTGGGAGACTGCTTGCCGTCGATGCTGAGGATCACATCCCCGTCAACGAAGCCAACTTCCTCAGCGGGCGTGGAGAAATTCATCCCCGCAGAGACCTGGTCGCTATGAAGGACCTTCGTCCCCCAAGCAAGGGTGATACCAGTATATATGATGAAGGCGAGGATGACATTGAAGATCACTCCACCGGCCATGATCATCAGGCGAGCGAAAGGCTTCTTGCTGCGGAACTCATCCGGCTTAGGCTCACTGGCCATCGCCTCGGTATCCAGCGACTCATCGATCATACCAGCGATCTGGCAGTAGCCACCGAGAGGGAGCCAGCCAAGGCCGTAGACCGTACCGCTACGCTTACTCTTCCACTTGAAGATAGAGAACCAGGGGTTGAAGAAGAGATAGAACTTCTCTCTACACGCGCTCCGAAGAAACGGGCCATCGAGTAATGCCCCAGCTCATGGATGAAGACGAGGATGGAGAGCGAGAGGAGGAGTTGAAGTACACGAATTGCTATATCCATTGGATTACTATTATCTGATATGATTGAGGTGCTCACGAGACTCCGCACGCACTGCGGCATCGAGCTCTGAGAGCAGCTGAAGGTCGTAGCTCCACTCGGGGCGGTGTGCCTCCCAGGGCCTGGGCGATAAGCGTGCTCATAGCACGGAAGCCCAGCTTGCCAGCGAGGAAGGCTTCGACAGCGATCTCATTGGCGGCATTGAGCACGCAAGGAGCGGTACCACCAAGCTCCAGCGCTCGATAGGCCAGCGCGAGGTTGGGGAAGAGCTCCATATTGGGGCGCTCAAAGGTAAAGGTGTGCTCGAGGAAGTTGAGGCGGGGATAGTCATTGCTCACACGCTCCGCAAGGCCGAGCGCATAGCTAATGGGCAGGCGCATATCGGGCTGACCCAGCTGTGCCTTGATCGAGCCATCAGCGAACTCCACCATTGAGTGGATGATGCTCTGCGGATGCACAAGGACCTCGATCGATTCGGCAGGCGTATCAAAGAGCCATCGGGCCTCGATCATCTCCAGCCCCTTATTCATCAGCGAAGCAGAGTCAATGGTGACCTTAGCTCCCATACTCCAGTTGGGGTGACGCAGAGCAGCCTCGACCGTCACGGCCTCAAGCTCCTCTACTCGCTTATAGCTACGGAAGGGACCTCCCGATGCCGTAAGCAGGATACGCTCCAGCGGATTGCCTTCCTCCCCGACGAGGCACTGATAGATAGCCGAGTGCTCAGAGTCGACAGGCAGGATACGCGCTCCATGACGCGTAGCGAGTGACATGATGAGCTCGCCAGCGACGACGAGCGTCTCCTTATTCGATAGAGCGATAGTCTTACCAGCAGTGATAGCTGCCAGTGTGGGTACTAAGCCAGAGAAGCCGACCATCGCCGTGAGGACGATATCTACATCTGGTCGGACGACCACCTCCGCGATAGCTTCACTCCCCGCCATGACCTCGATGGAGGTATGTGATAGGGCTTGTCGGACTTCGGGATAATAGGCTTCGTCGGAGATCACAACCACAGCGGGACTGAACTCTAAGGCCTGAGCGATCAAGAGCTCCGTCGAGCGGCGTGCCACCAGCACCGTCACCTCAAAGGCTTCGCGATGACTGCGGACGACCTCCAGGGCCTGTGTCCCGATAGAGCCCGTAGAGCCGAGGACGGCGATCCTTTTCTTCTGTATCATTACTTACTCCGCAGTCTCAGTAAGGAGGTAGACAAGCGTCTCTACCGAGCGGCACATCGTGTCGAGCGAAGCGTACTCATACTTCCCATGGAAGTTCGCTCCACCCGTGAAGAGGTTGGGACAAGGCAGTCCCATATAGGAGAGGCGGGCGCCATCCGTCCCGCCACGGATGGGCGAGATGCGGGGCGTGACCCCAGCACGGAGCATAGCTGCCTTAGCGCGCTCGATATACTCCTCGTGGGGTGCCACCTGTTCGTACATATTATAGTAGGAGTCCCGGATCTCGACCTTGATGACCTCACGCTTGTAAGCGGCATTGATCTCGCCTGCGACACGCTCCATCAGAGCCTTCTTCTCCTCGAAGAGCGCACGATCATGATCGCGGATGATGTACTCGGCTTCGGCATGCTCTACCCCACCTGTGAAGTGCATCAGGTGGTAGAAGCCCTCATACCCTTCGGTGAACTCAGGGCGCGCGTAGTGAGGGAGCGAAGCATGCAGGAGGTAGATCACCTCGATAGCATTGATCATCTTCCCCTTAGCAGAGCCTGGGTGGATGCTACGTCCCGTAGCGACGACGCGAGCAGAGGCAGCGTTGAAGTTCTCATACTCCAGCTCGCCCTCACGGCTGCCGTCGACGGTGAAGGCAAAGTCCGCACGGAAGGCCTCTACATCAAAGTAGTCCACGCCCTTGCCGATCTCTTCGTCAGGAGTGAAGCCGATGCAGATACGCCCGTGGGGTAGCTCGGGATGCTCGAGGATGTAGCGTACTGCCTCCATGATCTCGGCGACGCCTGCCTTGTCATCCGCTCCGAGAAGCGTCGTCCCATCAGTCGTGATAAGCGTATGCTCAAGAACCTCCAGCAGCTCGGGGAACTCCTGTACCGTGAGCATAGCATCATCACAGAGAGGAATGGGCGTACCATCATAGTACTCGATGATCTGCGGACGGACACCACGGCCCGTGAAGTCGGGACTTGTATCGACATGCGAGATGAGCCCCAGCGCAGGACGATCCTCATAGCCTGGAGTAGCTGGTATCTGCGCCATCACATAGCCCTTCTCTTCGAGGCGTACAGAGGGTACACCGAGGGCTATCAGCTCGTCACGCAGGAGACGGAGCAGGTCAAACTGCTTCTCTGTCGAGGGGTAAGTCGTGCTATTGGGATCACTCTCCGTATCGATCTGTACATAGCGGAGGAAGCGATCAAGGAGGGCCTCACGCACGGAGGAGGCTATAGATGGGTTCATTTGCTTGAAGGTTTGTCAGTGTAGAGCTCAGCATACTTCTTCTCCAGCCCCAGACGATAGTAGACATTGCCGAGGAGGTCACGCACCTGATCGGGAGCGACCTTGTAGGCAGCCTCGAGCTGGGGAAGGGATTGACGGAAGTATTCCTTGGCTTTCTTCTCCTCGAGACGTGAGCTCAGCGGATTGGCCAGGATAGAGACGGCTTGGTTGTAGTAGACCTGGCCGAGGTTGAAGAGCGCATCGTAGTTGTCGGGGCTCTGGCGAAGGACCTGACGATAGACCTCGACAGCACGATCCCACTCCTGGGCGAGGAAGTAGACATTACCGCGAAGCACCAAGAGATTGGGGTTGTCGGGGGTCACCTTCAGCGCCTTGTCAATGAGGGCGACGGCTTCCTTGTAGCGGCCTTGCGCCTGATAGATCGAGATCATCGAGCCAAAGTAGAAGGTCGTCTCAGGGTAAAGCCGGATACCTTCCTCAAGGAAGGGCATCGCACCGACCGTATCCTGCATAGCCATGTGGGCCTTAGCAAGGAACTGATAGACTTCATTCTTATTGGCTGCCACATCGCGATAGAGCTCACCGAGGCGGATCACCTCGGGGTAAAGCTCCCCAGTGTAAGCCGACACCAGCGCATAGTAAGCGAGGTTAGCTACCGTCGTATCGGTGGGGAGCTCCTTGCGCCCTACGGGCAGAAGTAGGCGCTGGGCCTCAAGAGCCGCAGAGAAGGCAGCCGTAGACTCAGCATACTTCTTGCGGTCGAGCCAGAAGAGCCCCGCCTCATACATCTTCGGGGCATCCTCACGCACATAGTCCTGGATCTTCTTCTGATACTTCAGCACGATACGTCCCGTCGAGGGATCGGGCTGACGCTCGATAGAGTCTGCACGACGCCAGCCAACGAGCTCATCGATGACGTGGCGAAACATCTTCGCTGTGTCACCCACGCTCCCAGGGGTCGTGACCTTGCGGAACTCGGTCTTATAGAGGGTATGCTCTACAAGGCCCTTGACATAGTAGGTATAGGCATCGCCCTTGGTGTCCTCATGCTCTTCGGCGAGCTTGATGAGGCGGCGGATCTCCGTGTAGTTGGGTTTATCGCTCTGTAATAGGCGATCAGCGGCACGCACATTGGAGCGCTGTGCTACCCCACTGAATGGCGTGAGGAGGCAGAGCGCCGCGATGTACCCTAAGTAACTTTTCATCTTGATCGTCATGTACGGGTTCGTGTAATAGGTCAGTCTCCCCACTCTCGTGGGGTGACCACTTGCTCTAATAACGCCTTTGGGCGGGCAAATGATCGGCTAACCACTATATTAGACAAAGATACGACATTGCCGCGGATTGAGACAGCCCCTTCCCTCCCCTTATGCGCCCTGCTTCCACCCTACCAGAAAAGTACTACTACACACCACTTTGCAGGGACAATAGCAGCGACTTTCATCAAAATAAAAGCGATCCGCTACAGAGCACCAAGTGACGGTGCATCCGTAGCGGATCGCATATCGTTGAGCTCCCCGAGGTGGGGAGCAGTGGGGCGAAGGAATTAGGCTTCCTCTTCTTCCTCCTCCTGCATATTGGTGAAGACGTTCTGCACGTCCTCATCTTCCCTCGAGCTTGTCGATGAGCTTAGCGAGCGTCTCACGCTGCTCAGGCGTCACAGGCTTCGTGTCGTTAGGCAGGCGGACGAACTCAGCAGAGGTGATCTCATAGCCAGCTTCTTCGAGGTACGACTGGATCTGGGCATTAGCAGAGAAGGCACCGTAGAGGATGATTTCGTTCTCATCTTCCTCCAGCTCATCTACGCCGTAGTCGATCAGCTCCAGCTCCAGCTCTTCGAGGTCCATGCCTTCCTTCTTCACGATGTGGAAGATACACTTGTGGTCGAAGAGGAACTCCAGCGAGCCCGAGGTACCGAGGCTACCACCGAACTTATTGAAGTAGCTGCGGACGTTGGCCACCGTACGGGTGGTGTTGTCGGTAGCAGTCTCGACGAAGATAGCGATACCGAAGGGGCCATAGCCCCTCGTAGTTCATCTCCTTATAGTCGGAGAAGTCCTTCGAGCTGGCCTTCTTGATGGCGCGCTCCACGTTCTCCTTAGGCATGTTCTCCTTCTTGGCCGTCTGCATCAGGACGCGCAGACGTGGGTTGGTCTCGGGCTCGGGGCCCCCAGCCTTGACCGCAATGGTGATTTCCTTACCGAGCTTCGTGAAGACGCGGGCCATGTTGCCCCAGCGCTTCATCTTACGAGCTTTACGATATTCAAATGCTCTTCCCATAAATATTCTTTAGTGATAGTTGATTCGTCTTAGGTGGTTAGCGGAGGGTAGCTCCATAGGTATCCTCGATGCTCTTGCGGATCTTCGCCATGATGGCATCGATCTGCTTGTCGCTCATCGTGCGCTCCGTATCCTGCAGGTAGAAGGAGAGGGCATAGCTCTTCTTCCCTGCGGGGAGGTTCTTCCCCTCGTACACGTCGAAGAGGGTGACATCACGCAGGAGCTTCTTCTCTGCACGGCGAGCGGTCTCAGCCAGCTCTGCAAAGGTAATCTTCTCGTCGAGGAGGAGCGAGAGGTCGCGACGTACAACGGGGAACTTAGGCAGGTCAGCGATCTCGATCTTCACGCGCTCAGCGAGACGATTGAGGTTGTCCCAGTTGATCTCGGCGTAGTAGACGGGGATATCGATATCCCACTTAGCCAAGAGAGCGGACTTAACCTGACCCATCAGCACGACAGGCTTGCCGTCATAGGTCGCATAGCTGTAGCCACGACCCGTGAAGAGGTCGCACTCGACAAACTCAGCACGCAGGCTACGCTCACTGATGCCCAGACGCTCGAGGATGTGCAGGACATGGGCCTTCAGCTCGAAGGGCGAAGCAGGCTCGTCAGCGTGTGCCCAGCTGCTCTGGATGCGTGCACCAGCGACCCAGAGGCCGAGGGTCTGCGTCTCGCGGTAGCCTGCCAGCGTCGTGGCGGTAGAGCGCTCGACTTCGGGAGCAGCGGCGTAGCAATTCCCCCACTCATAGTAGTAGAAGCTCTTCTGCTGACGGCGGAGGTTACGACTGATAGCGGAGAGCCCCCCGAAGAGGAGCGTCTGGCGCATCACGTTCAGCTCGCCACTGAGGGGATTGACCAGCTGCACGAGCTTATCAGCGGGGCAGGAGGTAAGCCCTTCGTAGTAGGCTTCGGAGGAGAGGGAGTTATTGAGAAGCTCATTGAAGCCTGCGCCCGTCAGCTGCTCTGAGAGGAGGATGCGACGGCTGTAAGAGCGGTCGCTCGCTCCCTTGGGGCTGAGATTAGCGTGGACGTAGCCACTGAGCTCGATATTGTTGTATCCGTAGATGCGCATAATCTCCTCGATGACGTCGGCCTCACGGGTCACGTCGACACGATAGCGGGGCACACGCAGCTGCCAAGCGTCTTCCTCACGGGAGACGATCTCGATCTCGAGACTCTCGAGGATACGTACAGCCTCGTCACGGGGGATGAACTTACCGATGAGTGCATCCATGTGGCTGGGGCGCAGCGTCACTTCGTAGGGCTGAGCAGGTACGGGATAGTGGTCGAAGCGGCCACCATCGATATAGCTACCGGGGCAAAGCTCGAGGATGAGCGAAGCGGCACGCATCAGTGCCCAGGTCGTGCGGTTGGGGTCCAGCCCACGCTCGAAGCGGAAGGAAGAGTCCGTATTCACAGCCAGACGGCGTGCGGTCTTACGCACAGAGGTAGCGTTGAAGTTCGCCGACTCAAGGAAGATATCCGTCGTCGTCTCCGTCGTACCCGAATCAAGACCACCCATGACGCCAGCGACGCAGAGGGGCTCGCCCGTAGCCGAAGCGATGACGAGGTCACGCTCGGTGAGCTGGCCTTCGCTCTTGTCGAGGAGGACCATCTTCTCCTCTCGTGCCAGCTGCACCGAGAGGGCGCCACCCGTCTTCGCCAAGTCATAGGCATGGAGGGGCTGACCGAATTCGTGCAGGACGTAGTTCGTCACGTCGACGACTACATTGATGGGGCGCAGGCCCAGCGTCTCGAGCTGATGACGCAGCCAGTCGGGGCTCTCGGTGACCTTGAGGCCACGGATCACAAGCCCCTCGAAGCGAGGGCAAAGGGTCTCATCGACAGCGACCGTGACAGGCACGGGACAAGCCGTACCAGCAGCAGGTGCGGGGAGTACCTCGGGGAGCTTAGCCTTCGTGGCCTTCCCCTGCTGAGTGAGATAAGCAGCGAGATCGCGGGCGACGCCGTAGTGCGAAGTAGCATCGACACGGTTCGGCGTGATATCGACCTCGAGGACATAGTCGGAGCTGACACCGAAGTGCTCAGCAGCAGGCGTCCCAGGCTTCGTCGTAGTAGTATCGAGGAGGATGATACCGCTATTGTCGTGCCCGACGCCGATCTCGACCTCACTACAGAGCATACCAAAGCTCTCGACGCCACGGATCTTGCTCTTCTTGATGGTGAAGGATTCGTCACCCGAGGTGAGGACGGTGCCGATGGTAGCGACGACGACCGCCTTGCCAGCGGCTACATTGGGCGCACCACAGACGATCTGCAGGGGCGCCTCTGCACCTACATCTACTGTCGTGACGTGGAGGTGATCGGAGTTCTCATGCACGTCGCAGGTCAGCACGTGACCGATGACAAGGCCCTTGAGCCCACCGGGGATTGATTCGACTTCTTCTACACCGCCCACCTCAAGACCGATAGAGGTCAGGGCTGCAGCGACTTCATCGGGGGTCAGATCCGTCTCCACGTAGGAGCGTAGTAGATCGTAGGATATATTCATGTTTGTTCCGCTTAGGGGATAGCTACTATCTTACTTGATGATTTCTTTTAGAGTACAAATGTACGAAAAGCCCTCTACACACGCGCCTATGCCCATAGCACCACGAGGCGTCATATTCTTTTGTAGCGTATTCGTTGACCAACGATCCGCCTGTTTCTTTGATGAAGCCAAGATAAAATGATTACTAAATAGGAGCAAGCTCAATAGGTCGATTCGCCAAACGACTATCACAGCATACTCGCCCCCCCCCCGATAGTCAAGCGGTATGAACCTATATAGGTCGGCGGGCTGACCTATATTTAAGTTGTTGCTCCGCATAGGGATAAAAGTTGTGGACGAGTGGCAGATAAGTTTGGACTACGTACGTGGCTCTAATATCTACGTACGTGGATCTTTGGATTTACGTGCCTGGTCTTTAAGGCCACGTGCATAGATGGAGGAAAACCACTGCGGGAAGGCACTTTTTCCTTCATGAGAAGGACACCTTTCCCTTCGCTGGATAAGAGGAATACTCACGATAAGGCGAAGGGCTTGCGTATCGCTTCGGAGAGGCATAGCGGGGAGCTGGGCGTGCGATACCTTAGCAGTCTAAATAGAGGACAGGACTCTGCCGCAACAGGCTCCGATAGTGGAGCAGTATGAACCTATATAGGTCGTCGGGCTGACCTATATTGGTCCGCAGTGCGACCTATATAGATCACGAAGCGAACCTATATTGGTGGACTCACCGACCTATATAGGTTCGCTCCCCCCTCCCATGAAGGCGATGCCTTCGCCAGCGCTAGCGGTAGATAAGTTCGTGGAACATAGAGCGATCGAAGAGCTCCGCAGCGACCTCGTGCAGTAGCTCGGGCGTGAGGGCGGAGAGGCGCTCCTGAAGCACTTCGTCCGACTCAAACGTCCCCGTATGCAGGAAGCTCTTCCCCATCGAGAGGAAGTGCTGCTCCCGTTGCTCTGAGGCCACGATCATCTGACCACGCGTCTGACGTAGGGCCTGCTCCAGGGCTCGCTGCGTCAAAGGCTCGGCGACTAAGCGTGCCAGCTCGGCATAGACCAGCTCGATAGCCTCCGCTTCGGCACGATGCGACGAGCCGAAGTAGACGGAGAAGAGCCCCGTATCGGTGTAGGGCGTGTAGTTGCACTCGACATGATAGACCAGCCCACGCTGCTCTCGCAGCTGCATATTCAGCCGGGCATTCATCCCGCTCCCGCCGAGGATACTCGCGAGAAGACTAAGCGCCAGACGCCGCGGGTCATAGAGCGAATAAGCGGCACGCCCCAGCAGCACGTGGCTCTGCGCCGTATCCCGACGACGCACCACGCGACGCGCCTCCTTATTATATGTAGGTATAGGGAGTGGCTCGGGAAGTGCGCTGCTTGAGATGAGTGGCTGACCTTCGCCAGGGAAGGCCTGCTCCGCTGCGGCGATCAAGTCGTCCATATCGAGCACACCACGGGCAAAGAGTACCATACGCTCAGGGCGGTAGTAAGTGCTATGGAAGCGGCGCTGCGCCTCCACCGTGATGCGCCCCACCGAAGCCTCTGTACCAAGGATAGCATGCCCAAGGCGGTGCGGGCGGAAGACCTGATCCTCAAACTCATCAAAGATCAGCTCCGAGGGGCTATCCTCATACGAATGGATCTCGTCAAGGATGACCTCCTGCTCCTTCGCCCACTCCCGCTCGGGGAACGTACTATGGGCTGCGATGTCGAGGATCATATGCAGCGAGCGCCGTGCATAGCGCGAGGGGGCGATGGCGTAGAGCATCGTCTCCTCCTTCGTCGTATAGGCATTCAGCTCAGCCCCCACGGACTCCATACGCTCGATGATCTGGCTCGAGGAGCGTAGGCGCGTGCCCTTGAAGAGCATGTGCTCGATACTATGCGCCAGCCCATGCCAGCGCAGGCCTTCGTCACGAGCCCCTACGCGCACCCCAAGGCCCACATAGCTGACTGCCGCCTCGGGCTCTACCGAAGCGATGATCCTAAGCCCCGAAGGGAGCGTATGCATCACACAATGAGTCATCTTCTTAAGTTCTTTCGTTAGCGTAGACAAAGGTATAGCGTCTCCTACACATCTCCATAGGCACCCTACCAAGCGAATAATCAGAGCCTTATAAAGGTACACCCCATGGAATACTGATTTTTCCAACGAGATTAACTACATTTGGCGCATAGTAAAGGGCATTTGTACGCATTTATTAGGTCCGCCTCGCACCTGCAGCGTCACCACAAGCACCCTGCTAGCGAGCATCTCGCAAGAAAATACGTATCACACAGAGGTATGAAAAACATCCTTATCATCGGCTCTACAGGCCAGATCGGGACCGAGCTCGCCATGACGCTCCGCCGACTCTATCCCGTAGTCGTGGCAGGGTACATCCCTGCAGCTCCTCCCAAGGGCGAGCTCCTCGAGACTGGTCCTTGTGAAGTGGTAGACATTACCAATCCCCAGCAGATCACCGAAGTCGTACGTCGCTACAAGATCGACACGATCTTCAATCTGGCAGCACTGCTGAGTGCTGTCGCCGAAGCCAAGCCGCAGCTGGCATGGCAGATCGGCCTCGGCGGTCTCTTCAACGTCCTCGAGGTAGCACGCGAGAATGGCTGTGCGGTCTTCACCCCCAGCTCTATCGGCTCCTTCGGTCCCGAGACACCGCACGACATGACGCCACAAGACACCATCCAGCGCCCCAAGACCATGTACGGGGTGACGAAGGTCTCTGGCGAGCTCCTCAGTGATTACTATCAGAAGCGCTTCGGCGTCGACACACGCTCCGTACGCTTCCCTGGCCTTATCTCTAATGTTGCACCTCCGGGTGGTGGTACTACCGACTATGCTGTAGACATCTACTATGCTGCTGTACGCGAAGGTCGCTTCGCATGCCCCTACGCCCAGGCACCTATATGGATATGATGTATATGCCCGATGCCCTGCGCGCCTGCGTCGAACTCATGGAAGCTGACCCCGCACGACTCATTCACCGCAATTCCTTCAACATCACCTCGATGAGCTTCGACCCCGAGGGTATCGCTGCCTCTATCCGTGAGGTGATCCCTACCTTCGAGATGACCTACGAGCTCGACGAACTCCGTCAGGGTATCGCCGACTCTTGGCCTAACTCCCTCGACGATAGCTGCGCTCGAAGCGAGTGGGACTGGAAGCCCCAGTACGACCTGCCCGCCATGACGCGCGACATGATCGAGACCATCCGCCGCAAGGGATAGAGCCCTTCGCTCGCCCCACACGGCACACCAGCAAGCAAAGCACACTACTTAGCAAGCTATACACGAAGAAACAAGGACTATGTTTAAGAACATGAAGAAGTACCTCGCTGAGGAACTTCAATCCATCGACGAAGCCGGCCTCTACAAGCGGGAGCGTATCATCACGACCCCACAGACTGCCGACATCAAGATCAGCACGGGGCAGGAGGTCATCAACTTCTGCGCCAATAACTACCTCGGTCTCTCCGACCATCCTCGTCTGGTAGCAGCCGCTAAGGCCGCCATGGACAGCCACGGCTTCGGGATGAGCTCCGTCCGCTTCATCTGCGGTACGCAGGACATCCACAAGCAGCTCGAGCAGGCCATCGCCCGCTACTTCCACACCGAAGACACCATCCTCTATGCCGCCTGCTTCGACGCTAACGGCGGGGTCTTCGAGCCCCTCTTCGGCCCAGAAGATGCTATCATCAGCGACGCGCTGAACCATGCCTCTATCATCGACGGCGTACGCCTCTGTAAGGCCCAGCGCTACCGCTACGAAATGCGAACATGGAAGACCTGGAGCGCGTACTCCAAAGAAGCCCAGTCCGCTCGCTTCCGCATCATCGTCACCGACGGTGTCTTCTCCATGGACGGCAACGTCGCTCCGATGGATAAGATCTGCGACCTGGCGGACAAGTACGATGCACTCGTCATGGTCGACGAATGCCACTCGGCAGGGGTCGTCGGCCCCACGGGTCGCGGTGTCGCTGAGCAGTTCAACTGCTACGGCCGCATCGACCTGCACACCGGTACGCTCGGTAAGGCCTTCGGTGGCGCTATCGGCGGCTTCACCACGGGTCCCAAGGAAGTCATCGACATGCTTCGTCAGCGCTCACGTCCCTACCTCTTCAGTAACTCCATCCCTCCCGCAGTCGTCGGCGCTGGCCTCGAAGTCTTCAAGATGCTCGAGGAAAGCGATGCCCTGCACACCAAGCTGATGGAGAACGTCGAGTACTTCCGCGACAAGATGCTCGCTGCCGGCTTCGACATCAAGCCCACCCAGTCAGCTATCTGCGCCGTGATGCTCTACGACGCTAAGCTCTCGCAGGAGTATGCTGCACGCCTCCTCGAAGAAGGGATCTACGTCACGGGCTTCTACTACCCCGTCGTCCCCAAGGGCCAGGCACGTATCCGCGTACAGCTCTCCGCCGCGCACGAACGCCATCACCTCGACAAGGCCATCGCGGCCTTCATCAAGGTCGGGCGTGAGCTCGGCACGCTGAAGTAGCCGCACTCCATAACCACTCCTCTTAAACCACACGAGGGCGCCTCTTATCGGAGGCGCCCTCGTGTATTTTATATCTGTAGGAAGCTTTGACTATAGCATCATTCAGAAGCGGGGGATTCTCGTAGCTCATCAAGTCCGACAAACTCCGTCCAGCCATTAGCACTGCGTCCAAGGACAAAGAGAGCCATTGTAGAAGGACTTTTGAAGGATAGGGGGTACAACACCTCATAGTAAATGACCATCATCCTTACTTGGAGTAATCTTCTTCTCGGCGAGGAGCTGCTCTATTTGCAGCTCGCGACGATCCATAGTTGATCTCATCGATTCAGCCTTAGTTGCTGACGGCCGAATAATCGAACCTACCTCCAAATAGAATTCTCCATCTTGGAAGTATGCTTGGGCTGATGGTCCTTTCCCTCTTAACTTATAGTACTTCCCAGCGATCTTCTTTGTCGGGAGCGTAAGCCGCACCCCTTCAATCTGTAGGAGGAACTCGATCTGCGTGATGTACTGATCATAGGTTGGCTTATCATAGATACTGACATTCGGCTCTTTCTTGCGCTCATCCTTATTCTCCACAGAGTAGACACCTGCACTGATCACCTTCTGGATGAAGTAGTACTCCATATAGTCAATGGCGTTCGTATCAAAGGCATTATTATCTGACACGAACATAATGCAGTGGCTCCAGAAGGTCTTCTTGTACTTGTGGTCAATAATACGTCCTGCTCCATTCTTGGACTGCCCGACATAGATCGTAGGGATAGGATGCTCGTCATCATCATTCCCCAAGAGGAAGTAGATAGCATAGTTGCCCGCATTCTCCACCTTGGCAATATCCTCAAGTCGGTCGCGAGTGAAATAGAAGCCGCGGATCTGGCTGCTTCGATCTTGGAAAACTTTCAATGACGAGGGTGCAGACTCATCGGGATAGTAATAGGTAATTGCTCTTGCCATATATAGGACTTCTTAACGGAGAATCACATAAGAGTGGGATACTACTGAGGCTACAAGGGGCTATGCCACGAGTGCATAGATCCTTGTAGCCTCAGTAGATTAGGTACGATTACTTATCCTTCTTGGGGACTCGAGGTGCTTGGCTTCTTCGCTCTTAGCGACCTGGTCGTAGTATTCCCTGGCTGTAGCCAGGGAAGTTGGGCGAGACGATCTGGCCGTAGCCGTTCTCTTCGAACTTGCCGTCCTTCTCCTTCTTGACGTTACCGTCCATGTACTTGACGAGGAGGTATTCACCGAGCTTCTTCCAGCGAGCAGTCGCCTCGTTCGCTACCTTGCCGCAGACCTCCGTGAGGTAAGCGGTGGCCTGTGCGGGGCTGCTCTTCAGCAGCTCGAGAGCCTTAGCGTCGGTGTTCTTCACCAGGTCGACGTAGCTATCCTCCAGCTCCTTCTGCACGGGGCGGATGTCGCGGATCATAGGCTCATAGCGGTTGTATGCCATGTTAGCTACCCAGTTGTGGATCCAGAAGGCAGATGTCCAGCTGAACTCCGTCATACTCCCGTTGCCACGGCGGTAGCATTCGGGGATCTCGGTGATGGAGGCATACATAGGCGTGAGGACAGCCGTATTGGCATCGTCAACACCGAACCACAGGATACCACCGACAGCATCGGGCAGCCAGCTACGCATCTGAGCGATGAGCACGAAGCCCGTCTGCTGCGTAGCGATAGCGCGCTCGTTGAAGTACTCACGGCCTTCGCTCTTGAAGGTCATAGGACGCCAGCGGTAGGGGACCTTGTAGGCACCAGCCCCGGGGTCGTTCGTCATCGAGAGCTCGGTGCCTTCGTAGTGGTTACGCATCCCTTCGCGGACGTCAGCGAGGCTCACCTTGCGGTCGGGGATGATGTAGAGAGGCATGGGCTCTTCGGAAGCATCACCCATGATGTGCTTCTTGTACTTGTTCATACTCTTATCGAAGGTGCGGAAGAAGCTCCATACACGAGCTTCGCAAGCACGCAGGCCGCTGAAGTCATAGGGGTTGTAAGCCTTCTGGAAGTCGAAGTCCTTATCCTTACCCTTGAACCATCCGTTCTCACGAGCTACGTTGACTACGTCCTTCTCGTACATGCAGTTCTCCTTGTCACCGAAGGGGATCTTGTGGATACGTGCCTGATTGGCGTGAGCTGCGATAGCGTCATCGGGGATGCGGATAGCTACCCACGTAGCGCCCTTCTTCTTGGAGCCCTTGCCGATAAGCTCCATGATCCAGACTTCGTTCTTGTCAGCGATGGTGAAGGACTCACCCGAGCTGTAGTAGCCGTAGTCGCGGACGAGGTCGGTCATGACGCGGATCGCTTCGCGAGCTGAGCGGGAGCGCTGCAGAGCCACGTAGATGAGGCTACCGTAGTCCATGACGCCCGAGGGGTCGTGGAGCTCCTTGCGTCCACCCCAAGTACTCTCGGTGATGGCTACCTGATGCTCATTCATGTTCCCCACGACATTGTAGGTGACAGCGGCCTGAGGGATATAGCCAAGGGGCTTGCCCGTATCCCACTCGTGGATCTGGAGCATGAGACCCTTGCCCCAAGCCTTAGCTGGATAATGTACGAGGTCGCCGTAGAGAGTGTGCGAGTCGGCCGAGTAGCTGATCATGACGGAGCCGTCGACCGACGCCTTCTTGCCCACGATCAGGTCGGAGCAAGCCTCAGCAGACGGAGTAGCCCAGGCAGTGACAGCCAGGGCAAAGGCTGCGAGGAGTGTCGTTTGCTTCATAGTGTATTTGATGATGATAGTGATGAATAGCGAGCTAACTAACTATACCCTAAAGATACAAAAAGTTGCCCTTCGGCTGTACCCCCGTATGGGAGACAGCCGAAGGGCAACTCATATTGGTCGTGCTAAGTGCTCGCTCTTAGATCTGCGACTGCAGCAGAGCGACCCACTTTTCGATACGTTCGTCAGTGAGGTCAGACTGGTTAGCTTCGTCGATGCAGAGACCGATGAGCTTGCCATCCTGTTCCGTTTCAGTAGCATCGTAGCTGTAGCCTTCGGGCTCGTAAGCACCGATGAAGGAGCAGCCCGTACCAGCGAGGCCTTCGTGGATCTTAGCCAGAGCTTCGCAGAAGCTATCGGGATAGCTATCAGCGTCACCGCAGCCGAAGAGAGCGACCTTCTTGCCAGCGAGGCTCTGCTCAGCGAGCTTGGGGAGGAAGTCTTCCCAGTCGTCCTGGAGGTCACCGATACCCCACGTAGAGGAACCGAGGAGGAGGACATCGAAGGCAGCTGCATCAGCAGCGTCTGCGCCAGCGACATCATAGACATTAGCTTCTGCGCCGAGGGCCTTAGCCAGACGCTGTGCTACTTCGGAGGTAGAGCCCGTAGAAGAGCCGTAGAAAATACCGATCTTGCTCATTGTGCGATAGGATATTTTGTGTTAGTAGTAATTGTGTTTACTCTACAAAGATAAGAGAACTATTGGACTAAGCCACTACCTCTGTGATTAGCTATTCACTTCGGCGAAGAACTCCTCATTATCCTTGGTGCGGAGCATGAGGTTCTTGACGTTCTCCATCGCTTCGATGGGGTTCATCTCCGAGAGGACCTTACGCACAGACCACATACGGCTCTGGGTCGTCTGATCCTGCAGGAGGTCATCGCGACGCGTGCTGCTGGCCACGAGGTCGACGGCAGGATAGATACGCTTATTCGCCAGACGACGGTCGAGCTGGAGCTCCATATTACCCGTGCCCTTGAACTCCTCGAAGATCACATCATCCATCTTCGAGCCCGTCTCCTGCAGGGCCGTAGCGAGGATCGTCAGGCTACCGCCACCGCGGATATTACGCGCAGCACCGAAGAAGCGCTTGGGCTTCTGCAGGGCGTTGGCATCGACACCACCAGAGAGCACCTTACCCGAGGCAGGCTGCACCGTATTGTAGGCACGTGCCAGACGCGTGATGGAGTCGAGGAGGATGACGACATCCTGACCGCTCTCGACCATACGCTTAGCCTTGTTCAGTACGATCTCAGCGATCTTGACGTGGCGGTCAGCAGGCTCGTCGAAGGTCGAAGCGATGACCTCGGCATTGACACTGGTCGCCATATCGGTGACTTCCTCAGGGCGCTCGTCGATGAGGAGGATGATCATATAGACCTCGGGGTGGTTGGCTGCGATAGCGTTAGCGATATTCTTCAGCAGGACGGTCTTACCTGTCTTGGGCTGTGCGACGATGAGACCACGCTGCCCCTTACCGATGGGGGCGAAGAGGTCGACGATACGCATAGCGATCTTGTCCTGCACGCCAGGATTGAGGGAAGACTCGAGGCGGAACTTCTCATCGGGGAAGATCGGCGTGAGGTGGTCGAAGGGTACGCGGTCGCGCATCTCCGAGGGGGTACGCCCATTGACACGCGTGATCGTATCGAAGGGGAAGTACTTATCGCCATCCTGTGGAGGACGGATGAAGCCCTCGACGAGTCGCCAGGGCGCAGACTCCACTGCTTGATCTGATTCACCGAGAGGTAGATATCGTCAGGCGAAGGGAGGTAGTTGTAGTCCGCAGAGCGGAGGAAGCCGTAGCCGTCGGGCAGGATCTCCAGTACGCCAGAGCACTCGAGGATACCCGAGAAGTCGAACTCCTGCTGGGGGCGAGCGACGGCCTTCACAGCGGGCTGAGCCTTAGGATCGGCAGGCTGCTGTGCCTGCACCTGTACCTGATGCACCTGGGGCTGAGCAGGAGCCTGGGGCTGCTGCTGACGTACCTTGGGCTGGGGCTGAGGTGTATTGAGGGTAGGCAGGATCTCGTCAAGGACGGACTTGCTATCCTTGTGACGGAAGACCATGCGGGCGGGGCTCTGCGCAGGAGCTGCTGCTGCGGGAGTTTCGCCTTCCTTAGCGGCTGCGGCTGCGGGGGCAGCTTCAGCGACGCGGGGCTCTACGGAGACAGCAGGGCTGGCAGCAGGCTTCGTAGCGGAGGCCGACGTGCGGGCGCCACGGATGGGCTTGGGGGCGGGAGCTGCTGGCTCCTCGACAGCGATCGCTTCGGGATCCTTAGCATGCTCTTCGGAGGCCTTAGCTACGGCAGAGCGGGCTTGCTCACGTGCCAGCGCTTCAGCCTTAGAGGGGCGACCACGCTTACGCTTTGGCTGCTCTACTTCGGGAGCGTCCTCCGAGGCTCCGGGGGCGTCATCAGCGGGAGCAGAAGAGGTAGCGGGGGTAGACTTGGGCGTTTCATGGGCAGACTCTTCGGCAGAAGAGGACTTGCGAGGGCGACCAGGCTTGCGCTTGACACTCGTCGTCTCAGCGACGGTGACAGCTTGCTGGTCCAGGATCTCGTAGATCAGTTCGCGCTTCTCGGGGAAGGCATCAGGAGAGAAGCCTATTTCTCGGGCGATCTCCTGGAGCTCCTCCAGCGTCTTGCTGGACAGCTCGGTGATATTGTATCGTTGCATATTGATTATGAATACGTACTATCCCCCGGGGGCGGGGGCTCCTTCAGGACGGATGTCATAGGGAGACTGATCGACACAAGGACTTGGGGTAGTAGGCTACGAGAGCGATGAGGGTGCGCCCTACAGACGCCCCTGACGACCCGAAGTGCTTGGGAGGGTCAGCTACCCAAGGGATAATATATCTCAGACTATAAATGGTAGCCAGAGGTGGCTACAAAGATGATGGCGAAGAGCCAAAAGCCAACCCCATCAAAGAGTATCTTAGTGATGTAAGGGATATTGAGTGGGGGGGAGCTTGTGTGATTGGGCTGGGATTCGAACCCAGGACCGATAGCTTAGAAGGCTATTGCTCTATCCAGCTGAGCTACCCAACCAATCCATTGGAGGGGTGCGGACTCTTATGCCCTACGGCATGACTATAACGGTGCACACGTCCTCTTAATTGTGGTGCAAAGATAGTCAAATATTTCGTTTGGCCCGTACCGCCCCCATAGGATGAGCCTCTATTAGGCCTTACGGAGAATCTCGTAGAACTCCTCCGGAGTGCCTAAATGTTCGAGTAGTACCTGCACGGCAGAGGGTGGTAGGTAGTGCACCCGCGGGCGATAGCCTTGGGCACGTAGCTGGGAGAGTAGCTCGGGGTCGTGGCGAATGAGCGCACGCAGAGAGCGGGAGGCTCCCGTAGCCGTCTTCTGTGGGAAGTAGAGGCAGGCAAGCTCTTTGACCGTATAGGCACGGAAGATGAGGGAGGGCACGCTGGGCTGGGCAGCGGCAGACGAAGAGATGATAGGTGTTTTCATCGTCGTGTGGTATGAATAAAATGAATAAATGCATGGTGGAGCGCTCCACTTCTTCCTGCCCCCTACCCTACCAGCATACGTATATATAAGGAGGAGCTGGGCAAGGTGAAGGGTACCAGAAGAGAGCTTCGAGCAGGACTCCACGACAAAGTAAAGGCAAATACTCCGCCCCTCCAAGGCGCCGACTAAATAAATATTTTGACGAACGTAAGCATCTCGTCGCCTATCACTTACATGCCCTGCATCCACCTCCTCGAGGCCCGCTCCCTCCAGCTACCCGTACACCCCATCTCCGCCACTCAAAGCCCCTCTTTGGGAGCAAACCGCTAAGCCCCTATCTATACAGACGCTGACACAGTGCCCTGCGATACGCACCGCATAGCGGTACCATACAGGTGCATTTCTTCGGAGGGAAAAGCTGGAAGTAGTACTGGTGTGAACCCCTACGCGTACGAGGAAAAGCTACAGACCTACGGTGAATTCATTCGGTCTACGTACGTAGATCTAAGGACTACGTGCGTGGACATTTAGATTTAGATACCTGGCCGATAAGACTACGTACGTGGATAGAGAAATACCACTACGGGAAGCTACATACTTCCTCACGGGACGATCACCTTTCCCGCTACTGAATAAGAAAAACCGCTGTGATGGATGAAGGCCTTGCCCGTAGCATGAGGAGGAAGAAATACCTAAAAATGAGGATTGCAGGAGGTAGGGAAAGCACGTACCTTTGTCTCTATATGCTGGGGCTACTGAGTACCATCCCCAGTCCATCTCTCACCTGCAACGGAACGACACAACAGAAAGACGATGACACGACACGCCTGCTTCCGCTCCCTCGCCCTCGGAGCGCTCGCCCTCACACTCCTATTAGGCTCATGCCAGGGAGCCCAGAAAGCCTCCACAGCTGAAGACAAACACCACCTCCAAGGCACCGAATGGTGCGACAGCACGGGTATCTTCACCCTCCACTTCAATAGTCCCGAGGACGTCGAGCTAAGCCTGAACTACGAGGGCTCTCCTATGGGTACCCTGACGTATGACATCCCCTGCCACTTCGCTGGCGACACGATTTATATCGATGACTATTCGAAGACCACACCCTTCGGGAAGATAACGATCCTCCGCTCCTTCCGCGGTATCATCCGTGGGACATCCATCTCCGCAGGCTTCGTCACCTCGGATGCCGAGGTCGCTCCTGGCTCGACCTTCCCCACCTTCACCGAGCTGCCCCTGCAGGAGGTCATCTTCAACAAGAAGTCTTAGTGCACACACCTCCCCCGCACGATCATCCAACGTATAGCACCTAACCCCCGACAGCCCAGGACAGGCTATCGGGGGTTATTACTTTCCCTCCCGAAAGAAAGAAATGCGAAGGCGTGTACCATATATTTGTACACTTCAAAAGAAAGTGCTTATATTTGCAGTGTAATAATCATCCATTACACCGCGAACTTCTTATGAAACGCCTTCATCTACTCCTCACCGCCCTCGCACTGGGCACGGGAAGCACCTTCGCTCAGAGCACAGGCGACGCACGACTCCAGGGCAGACTCCTGCGCGCAAGCGACCGCCAAGCCATCGACATGGGTAACGCGCTACTGCGCCGACTCCCCGACAGCACCCTCGTCACGGGTGTCGTGACCGACTCCCTCGGCACCTTCTCCCTCACGGCCTCCGCTGGCACCTACCTCCTCGAGCTCCGTGCTCTGGGCTACCAAGGTCAGTACAAGACCATCACCCTCCCCGCCACAGGCCTTGACCTCGGCGAGCTGCTCCTCAGCGAAGAGACCCAGCAGCTCCGCGGCGTCGAGGTGCGTGGCCGCCGCCCCATCATCACCCGTCAGGCAGACCGCCTCGTCTTCGACGCCCAGCAGATCAGCGCTGGTGCGCAGAATGCCCTCGATGTCCTCAAGCGCACCCCCGGGCTCAGCGTCTCCGATCAAGGCATCTCCATCATCGGTCGTGGTAAGGCAATCGTGCTCATCAATGACAAGCGCGTACGCCTCTCGGGCGAAGCTCTCACGGGTCTACTGCGCTCCTACAACCAGGCCGACATCGCTGAGGTACAAGTCCTCACTACCCCACCAGCCAAGTACGAGGCGGAGGGCAATGCTGGTGTGCTGAACATCGTGATGAAGAAAGCTCAGAACGACTACTTCGGTGGGAACATCTCGGCCGATGCTTTTCTCTTCAAGGGCCGTGTCAGCCCCAGCCTCTCGACAGGGCTCAACTACAAGCAGGGTCGTATATCCGCTTCACTCAACCTTGACGGTTTCCTCCCAAACACCATCGGGACCTTCGACACCTACCGTACCGCCCCCTCGACCCAGCTCTATTCAGCCAGCACCTCCCTCTTCGACTATCAGACGCGTAGCCTCAATATCAGAGGCGGTCTCGACTACACGATTAACCCCGAGCTCACAGTAGGCTTCACTGCCACCTATACTCCCAACAGTACGCAGATAGACCGCACGAACGAGACGCGCAACTACTCCATCCGCCCCGATGGTAGCCACGACCTCCTGCTCCGCCTACCTGGGACAGCCTCAGAGATCGAACACGAAGCCTACACCGCACTCAACCTCCACCTCGAGAAGACCTTTGCCAAAGCTCCAGGGCGCAAAATCTCGTGGGACGCTGACTACGTAGGTTCGCGCACCTCCTCGGATGACCGCTTTGCCTCCACGGGTTACCTCGCCGACGGATCGCCTGTAGCTGGTAGCGACTTCTCCTACAAGGGACACAAGGGACAGCAAGTGCATTCCTACCTGACGAACGTGGACGTCACCCTACCCTTAGGGCAGACCATCCTCGCCTTCGGAGCAAAGGGCACCTGGAGTCGCACGGACAATAGCAATGAGTACTTCGCCCACACGACTCTCGGTGCACGTACCGATGCCATCCTCTTCGATGAGCACGTCTATGCGCTCTACACCGACATCACCCAGCCACTCTCAGCCAAGTGGAACCTCCGTGGAGGGCTGCGTATGGAGTACACCCACACCGCAGGTAAGGTGAAGGGAGAGCCTGATCTCAAGACACGAGACTACGTCAATTTCTTCCCCACGCTCTACCTCGGCTTCACCCCCAGTGAGCGTCACGCTCTGAGCTTCGAAGGAACAATCCGCCTCGACCGCCCACACTTCAGCCAGCTATCCCCCTATCCTCTGTATGAGAACCAGTACAGCACCATCTCTGGGAAGGAAGACCTGCGCCCCACCAAGCAAGGCTCACTCACCTTCGGCTACACCCTCGACGGCTCACTGAACTTCCAGGCCTTCGCTAACTACAGCTGGGACGGCATCACGCCCCTTGCCCTCCTCGACCCCCACACAAGCGCTGTACGCTATCTGATCGACAATGCCGAGACAAAGTACAACGTCGGGCTACAGAATAGCTACTTCTTCCACTCACTCTCTTTCCTGCAGTGCTACATCAGTCATCAGATTGGCTACACCACCTCCTCCGTTGCCTACAACGGGCGCCCACTCAATGCGGACAAGGGTCTTTCCTATAGTGCAAGCCTCAACGGCACACTCTTCTTCAACCACACGAAGACCTTCAGCGGGAACTTCTATCTGAACTACAGGACTCCCGAGATTTCTGGTGCTGGACGTACAAGCAGCCAGGTTTACTCCAGCGTCAGCCTCAACTACAGCCTCCTCAATGGGCGCCTTCGTCTGCAGATGGGGATCACGAATATCGCTTCACCCGACCCACGTACGACCCTGACTACAGAAGGGAATACCATCGAGGTCGTCAACATGAGCATACGTAATATGCTCACGGCCAGCCTGACCTATACCTTCGGTGCTCACCTCCAAGACAAGCAAGCCAGCAAGAACGCCGAGGCGATGCGCTCCCGCTTCTAAGGCGAACGACCTCGCACGCCCCCGCACACGACAGCAAACGACAGCCCCCGCCACTCCGATGGAGTAGCGGGGGCTGCCCGTTATCTGATGCTTAGACGGAGGAAGCGCCTTAGCAGTAGAAGTAGCGTTCAACGAGCTCCTTGAGGAACTGAGGATCAGCCTGTGCCTTAGCACGGAGGTCAGCATCCTGATAAGCCTCGAGGTTGCGGATCAGCATATCGATCGTCGTAGGATCGAAGACGCCGCGAGCTTCGTAGATAGCGCGGTGCTGGCGCAGACGTTCGGCCGATGCGACGCAAGAAGCAGGCAGGCTATCCAGATGAGCTACGGCACCAGCGAACTCATCCTTGTGGATGTTCACAGCGACGTAGGTATCCTTAGCGAGCTGCTCAGCATTGTCGATCTCGAAGCCGTGGCGTACTGCCGTACAGATACCAGCCAGCAGGAGATAGAGGTTAGCCGAGCCGTCGGAAGCACGGAACTCGATCGTCTGCTTATTGGTGTAGCGCTTCTTGCTGGGCGTTTCGAGGGGGTTGATGATGCTGGACATATCGACGTCTGCACTCCAGCCGAGCGGTACACGCACGAGAGCCGAGCGGTTGCGGTCACCCCAGCATACCGTCGTAGGAGCCTCCTGATGAGGTACGAGACGCAGGTAAGAGGTGGGGTTCGTATTACCGAAGGCGGTGAGCGAAGCAGCGAGGCTCATCATACCAGCGACAGCCTTGTGAGCAGTAGCCGTGAGGTCGCCAGCCTGGTCAACGTACTGGTTGATGCCGTTCTTGTCGACGATCTTCGTGTGGACGTGCATACCGCTACCAGCCTTACCGACGATGATCTTAGGAGCGAAGGTTACCTTGAGACCCATTCTCCAGCCGAGCTCGAAGAGGATCCACTTACCGAGCTGCAGGTGCTGTGCAGCTTCTTCGACGGGTACGGGGAGGAACTCAATTTCGTTCTGCTCGTAGTTGAGACCGTCAGCCATGAAGTTCCCTACTTCACCGTGGCCATACTTGATCTGGCCACCGCATTCGCAGATGAGACGCATAGCCTGCGTGCGGAAGTCGATCTGCTTGCTGAAGGGACCCATCTCATGGTAGCCACGCTGGTCGACAGCTTCGTAGCCATCTTCCTGCTCGCCGATGACGTAGTACTCGAGCTCACCCATAGCGTAGAACTCCAGACCGCCCGTCACTTCGCGGAAGGCCTGAGCAGCACGGCGCAGGATCTCGTCGGGAGCAGCTGCGAGAGGCTGACCATTCTTGTCCATATAGGCGCAGAAGAAGGAGATCGTAGGCTGAGCAGCGAAGGGATCCATGAAGGCCGAGGAGAACTTAGGCACTACATAGAGGTCAGAGGAGCCGGCTTCCATCAGACCTGGGAAGAGGCTGGAGCCGTCTACGCGCTCACCAGAGGAGAGGACTTCATCAAGATACTCGGCATCTTGGATGACGAAGTTCAGCTCCTTGAGACGCCCATCAGCTGCTGTATAGCGGAAGTTGAGCTCGTGGATGTCGTTGTCGAGGATGTACTTGGTGATGTCTGCCTTAGTGAAGGCCTTGGGTTCCTTCCCGATAGCGCGTGCTATGGGATTGAGGGTGTACTGCTGCATAGTGTTCTTAATGTAGTTGTTTGTGTACTATATAGTCGGGGGTAGTGCGCCGCTCCAAGGGCTGGGGAGGTACGGCTACCCTAACTTTTCTCTAAGGTATCTTTCCGAGGCGCTGCTCTATGTCTTTCACGATCCCGCACAAGCCATACAGCTGTGTGAGGAGGTCGAAGACGGCATCTTCGCTGAGGACGCCGTGGGGAAGATCTGGTGGGAGGAGCCCCTCATCGCTGGCATCGTGGTCACGCATCCAGTCGGGGGAGCTGTAGTAGGCGACGAGACGCTCCAGGCTAGGGAGATGAGCCGTCATGACCTCAAGGAGTTCTTCCCCCTTGTTGCCGAGGTCCACCCACTGGTTGAGTGCGGTCTCCATCTCACGAATACGTGCGATGCGTCTTTCGTCCATGTGCTTTGTCGTCGTTTGTAGTAGCAAATATACACATTAAAGCATTACGTGATACTGCTTCGTGCACTGCAGTCCTAACACTTTGACAGCATTTATACTCAAGCACCTATACACGAACGACTTGCCCCCTCGCAAGGGTGCTAAACTCACTCTATTCTCACGCCTCCTATCCTACCCACCCCAGCAGGTAGCAAGCAGTGCTTCGCGAGGAAGCTACTGGAGGCAAGTACTACCTTATATATATGAGTTGCCCCCAGCTGAGGGGGGACTCAGTGGGGGCAAGAGTTAGTCACGTGTGCCCTCAAGGCGAGGGCTGGGGGCTTAGGCCTCCTTGTGCTTCTCGAGCTTACGCTTCAGGACGTCGATACAGAGATCGACAGATTCCTCGAAGCTGTTGCCTGTCTTGTCGACAAAGAAGTCTGCACCATTGACCTTGAGCTTGATGGAGGCTTCCTTGTTATTGGATACTTCGGGCTTGACAACCTTTAGGACGACTTCGGCGGCCTGTATATCGTCGGCGAAGCGGGTCAGCTTCTCGAGTTTCTTCTGGATAAAGGCCTTGAGCTGCTCTGTGGCATCGAAGTGGATGGCTTGAATTCGGATGTCCATAGTTGAATAGCTTTTAGTTCCCCGAGGGGGAGTGTGACATGAGTTATGGTAAGAGCACTAAGGGAGTCCTTCGTAACCCTCACCTCAAAGTTAGCGAAAAAGACTTCGAATAACAACATCCCTTCCGCACTTCACTCATACACCTCGGGATATTCGTTCCCCATAGCCCCTTCATTCGCCCCTCCGTACTACCCCATCATCCCTCCAGCACAAGTCCCTATGAATAGGCCATCTATGGAGAGCGAAGCGACGATCACTACAAAGGCGGTGAGTGAACCTATATTGGTCCGCGGGCTGACCTATATAGGTCACGGATGCGACCAATATAGGTCGGAGTGCGAAGCTATATAGGTCAGCCCGCCGACCAATATAGGTTCGTACCACTACCCTCCCGAAGGATATAGATACAACACGCCCCCAGCGGCCGAGGCTGCTGGGGGCGTGTTACCTTTTTCACTAACAAGTAGAGCGTGTAAGCCTACTGTGCGGCACGGACTACGAGGTCCGGATTGATGTTCTTCTCGCGCTCGGGGAGCTCGACGATGGTGCGCCAGTCGAGTAGTTGACCGTACCACCCGAGACGTACTGGCTGGTGAGATTGATCTTATTGCGCAGGAGGTCAAAGGCGCGGTGTCCTTCGCAGAAGAACTCGATACGGCGCTCATCGAGGATATCCTGCAGCGTCACCGAGGTAGCGGCAGTATAGCTGGAGAAGCGGTTGCGTCGCAGCGTATTGTAGTAGTCTACTGCCGTCTTCCCGTCACTCGCCGTAGCCCCACGAAGGAGGGCTTCCGAAGCGATGAGGTAGAGCTCAGAGAGGCGGATGACCTTGAAGTTATTCATCGCCGTAGCGTTCGAAAGCGCCATCCTGACCCACGTACTTCGTGGTGTAGTAGGCCTTCGCTACGCCACCTGCCTTAGAGCGCTCGCTGATGAGCTGTGCGCGGACGTCATTGGAGCGGGTCGTCTGCACCCACGTGACGAAGTCGTCAGCAGCACCGAACTCAGGGTACACCCCAGGGTTGGTATAGCCCCCGAGGCTATTGAGCCCTGCGTTGGACTTCTCCGTGGTGAGCACCTCAAAGAGGGACTCCGACGTCCCCTGCTTGCCCCAGACCGAGGGATAGTCTGCTACGCTGTAGAGCGTGTAGGGGCTGGAGGAGATGACTTCGCTGGCGTACTTGTAGGCGTTCTGCCAATCACCGAGGTAGAGGTAGGTGCGAGCCAAGAGGCCTGCAGCAGCCCAGTAGTTGATAGCGCCCGAGTTGAGCGTCTTATTCTTGCTCAGCCCTTCGAGGGACTTCGTCAGGTCGGCGATGACCTGCGCATAGGTCTCACGGAGCGTAGAACGCTGGAAGCGGTAGCCAACGGGATGTACGGCGGTGTTCAAGGGAATACCCGAATAGGCCGCATCCAGGTTCACGCCCGTGGTGGGGATATGGCTAAAGAGACGTGCCAGCTCCAGGTGTGCCAGGCCTCTCAGTGCGTAGAGCTGTGCTACCTGATCATTGAACTGCGTCTTCTCGGATGAGCTGAGCGTCTTCTCCACCGAGCCTACATACTGCAGGATGTCATTGACACGACTGGAGGTCGTGGCGAAGGCTTGGTAAGCCCCAGCCGAGAAGCCCGAAGACTTGTCGGTGAGGAACTGGTGGATAGCCGTCGAGTGATTGTAGCTCCCTACGACGATCTTCACGTCGCCACCACGTCCATCGGCGAAGATAGCGGTCTCGCCGCTGTAGCCATAGCGGGTATTGAGGCGCGAATAGACGCCACGTACGGCACTGGTCAGGCCACTCAGCGAGGAGACAGACTCCTCAGAGGGTAGGGAGCCCGAGGGGAGCTGATTCAGTTCCTTCTCACAGGAGGTGAAGAGGACAGAGGAGGCCAGCAGGATATATAATGGGAATCTTTTCATCTGGATACTGGGATAAGCGTTAGAAACCAACATTCACACCGAAGCTCACCGTGCGCAGAGCAGGGATATCGGCTGTACGGAAACCATTGAGAGGCGTCTCGAGCTCCTTATTCTTGGTAGCTGCGTAGAGATAGAAGAGGTTGTTCGCCGTCAGTGATACGCTCGCCGAATTGACGTGGAGTGCCTTGGTGAGCGAGCTGGAAAGACGGTAGCTCAGCGCTACTTCCTTGAGGCGGACAAAGTCCGAGGAGTGGAGGAAGCGCGTCGAGGCCAGACGTGCACTCGAGAGCGGATTGTTCAGGATAGGCAGGGGGTTGGAGGCCGTCGTATTGGTAGGCGTCCAGTAGTTACCGACCAGATCCTTGCTTGAGTTCACCGAGATCGTACGTGCGCCGTCCGAGATAGCGAAGCCTTCAAAGTGGTCGAGGAAGTGCCCGCCGAACTGGTAGGTCAGGAGTGTGCTCAGCGTGAAGCCACCATAAGAGAAGGTATTCGTCAGACCACCAAAGAGCTTAGGATAAGCAGACTTGGTGGGAGTGAATGCTGCCTGAGAAGAGTAGTAGGTGAGGTTGTCAGCCGTAGCGTCCTTCGTGGGGTCGACGACGAAGCGAGCCAGACCCGTCTCCTTCTCCACGTCGTGGAACTTGCGGAGGTAGAACGTATAGATGTCTACACCTGGGCGGTAGAGGTAGTTACCAGCACCCGTGATGATATCGCCATTGGGGAGCGCCTCTACACGAGAGCGGATCTTCGTCAGCGAGAGGTCAGCATCCCAGCGGAAGGCGTTGGAGCTAAGGATGTTCGATGCGTGAAGCTCGACTTCGATACCGCGGTTAGAGAGCTCACCTCGGTTGGCCTGATAGTTGGGTACCCCGTGGTTGTACGAGACAGGTACGGACATCAGGAGGTCGGTCGTGTACTTATTGAAGTACTCCACGCTCAGAGCGAAGCGGCGAGCGAAGGTCAGGTCAAGCCCGACATTGAGGCTACGGCTCTTCTCCCAGCCGAGGTCGAGGTTAGCCAGCTGATTGAGGTAGATAGCGGACTCAGAGCCATAGTTACCACCGAAGTCGTAGAGCCCTCTCCAGCTGTACTCGGCGTCGGGGAGGTTACCATTGGTACCATAGGAAGCACGGAGCTTAGCATCGGTCAGGAAGTTATTGTCCTTGAGGAAGGCTTCACGGCCAAATCTCCAGGCACCCGATACGCTGTAGAAGACACCCGAGCGCTTGTTCTTCCCGAGCTTCGAGGAGATATCATCACGCAGGCTCAGACCGAGGTAGTAGCGATTGTCATAGCTGTAGTTGACACGGCCGAGGTAAGAGAGGAGGAAGCTCCCGTAGCGATTGCTTTCGCTATCGACGACCTGCCCATTGCCGAGCTCACGGAGCTTATCCGTAGAGTACTTATTAACCGAGAAGCCGTAGCGGAGCTGGTCGAAGCTCTGAGCCTCGATACCGGCAAGAGCATCGACGTGATGCTTGGGGAAGTCGCGGTTGAAGTTCAAGACATTAGAGGTCGTCTTGACGACAAGCTCATTGGAGAAGCGGACACCCTGACCACCGACACGACGGCCGTCCTGGGTATTAGGGCTTATGTACTCGAAGCTCTTGAGGAGCGTGTACTCGATCGAGTTCGTAGTCTTGAAGTTGAGGTAATCCGTGAAGGTCACCTGAGCATTGACACCACCGATACCGCGGAGCGTACCCAGCTGATTCGTGATGTACGTGGGATCAAGGATCTGCAGCGGATTGTCCGTACCCTTCATAGGTGCGACATTCTGATTGTAGCTACCGTCCGCATTATATACAGGCTGGTCGGAGCCGAGAGGAGCGTCAGGATCGTAGGCTGCGAGAGCGAGACACTGCTGCTCTGACCGGAGTTGTCACCACTACCCTCCTGTGAGGTGTAGGATACCTGTCCCTTGAAGGAGAGATTGAGCCACTTAGTAGCCTTGTTATCGAGGTTCAGAAGACCCGAGTAGCGCTTGAAGCTACCGAAGGGCGTGACACCCGTCACATCATTGTAGCCCAGCGAAGCAAAGTAGCGTAGAGCATCAACCCCGCCCGAAGCGGAGAGGCTGACATCGCTCAGACGACCCGTTTTTCCGAGGAGTACCTTGCGCCAGTCGGTAGCCGTCGTACGGCTCTTCACCAGAAGGTCTTCATCCGTGACGGCGGCATCGGTGTACTTCGCCTCGAGCTGCTGACGGAGCGCAGCACGCTGAGCGTACTGCGACCCAGTGGGCAGGAGGGCATCAGCTCGGTACAGCTCGTAGTTGATGAGGGCTTCGCGCTGGTAGTCGAAGGCTTCGTTAGCATTCATCAGCTCGAAGGCATTGGTAGCAATACGCGAGAAGCCGGTATTGGCCTTGAAGCTAAAGCTCGTCTTACCCTGCTTACCGCGCTTGGTCGTGATGAGCACGACACCATTAGCAGCACGTGAGCCGTAGAGTGAAGCGGAAGCAGCATCCTTGAGCACTGAGACCGACTCGATATCCTCAGGGTTGATGGAGGCAAGGATGTTGGACGAATAGCCGCCGATACCATAGTTCCCCGTCGTGACAGGCACCCCGTCGACGACGTAGAGAGACTCGGTAGTCCCGTTGATACTCCCTACCCCACGGATCTGGACCGTTCCAGCTGACCCAGGGTTACCCGTCTGTGAAGCGACGCGGATACCTGAGACCTTACCCGAGAGGGCCTTATCAATGGACTCTACCTTGGCATTGGCAAGCTCAGAAGCCTTGATGCTGGAGGTAGCGCCCGTGAGGGAGGACTTACGCTGGACACCGTAGGCCGATACGACCAGTGGATCAAGCGTCTTCTCCGTGCTCTTGAGCTGGACGCGAAGCTCCTTACCTGCTACGACGGCGACCGTCTCGGCGCCATAACCAATATAGGAGATACGCAGGGTCTTCGCTCCCTCGGGCAGACGGAGGGTAAACTTCCCCTTCGCGTCGGTGAGGGCCCCACTGCGGGGGTGCTCAACGCAGATGACCGAAGCACCGTCGATCGGTTCATTGTTCTCAGCCGCAACGACTATCCCAGTCACGGCTACCTGCTTCTGTGCCCAGGTAAGTCCTACGGAGAGAACCAGGAGCAACAGGCTTAGTAAACTCTTTCTCATTAGCGAATTGGTGAATTTGGAGGTGAATATATACAACGAAGAAGCGCTTCTCGAGGAAATCCCAGGAGAAGCGCTTCTTACAAACTCTTTGTATGGGTATGCTATATACTAACAGGTATACAACAAGCTACTTCGCCTATGGATATGCGTCATCATGCTGAGCCACATCATCGTGTCAGCATACATTCGCATAATCATCATAGACTGGACTTGTTGCATATAGCTATTAGTCTTCTTTTCTTTTGAGTGAAGGGAGGAAGGTGAATTATCCAAGACGGACATCCTTCCGATTGGTGCAAAGGTAAAGCTCTTTTTGAAAACTCCAAATCACGCCCCTCAAAAATGCCCGCACGACACCACTCAATGGAGGGCTATCCACCCGAGCGAAGAGAAAGCACTACCCCATCATACACAGCGACTTACCCCCACCATACAGAAACATCCTGCCACGCTCAAAAAAATTTCTCGCTGAGGGTGATAAACGAACCTATATTGGTCGGCGGGCTGACCAATATAGGTCATGGATACGACCAATATAGGTCGAAGTACGAAGCTATATAGGTCAGCCCGCCGACCAATATAGGTTCGCATCCCCCCTCCCGTGAGGTCACAGACGAGCGCACATAAAAAAGGCTGACCTACCGCAGTAGATCAGCCGAAGAGCATTTGGGAGAAGCGGGCTCGTTTGCCCTTAGTAAATCTGAATGAAGCGCACGAGCTCGGCACCAAGGTGGCCGTTGATCTTGCGCTGGAGCTCGGCTTGCTGGAAGCCCAGCTCCTGCCGTACCGCAGATGAAGAGACCTGCAGACGGAGTACCCCTTCATCGAAGCGTACCTCCTGAAGCCAGCGGTACATCGGCCCTAAGAGCTCAGGCAAGTAGTCTCGCAGACGATGCACCAAGAGCTGCTCATACATATCGGGGTCGTCGTCCCACAGCGAGGCGATGGCTTCGCCGAGGAGCACGGTCTTACTCTGCTTCATGAGTGGGGGTGGAGTCGATAGAGCGCACTTCGCCCGAGGACACTTCGAAGAGGCGATAGTCTTCGCCCCAGCTCGTGACGATCTCGTCGAGGTGCTTGCGGTTCGTATCCGTGATGAAGATCTGCCCGAAGTCACTCCCTCCGACCAGACGGATGATGCGCTCCACACGCTCAGCATCGAGCTTGTCGAAGATGTCATCCAAGAGGAGAAGCGGGCGCTCGGGGTTGGTCGCAGAGAGCAGCACGTACTGAGCGAACTTCAGCGCGATGAGGAAGGTCTTATTTTGCCCCTCACTCCCGACCTTGCGAATGAGCTCTTCGCCGAGGAGCATCTGCAGATCATCCTTATGCAGCCCCATAGTCGTGTAGCCCATGAGGCGGTCACGCTGACGGGCCTCACGCAGGAGCTCAAAGCAATGGCCCTCGTGCTCAGCGAGCGACGATGTATAGACAAGGCTCACACGATCCTGCCCGCCACTGATAGCGGTATAGTACTGCTGGAAAAGAGGAATGAAGTCACGCACGAAGGCCGCACGACGCTCGTAGAGGAGCGGGCTGACCTGCTCGAGCTGTAGATCAAGGACTTCGAGGACGGCATCATCGGCACGCTGGCTCTTCAGGAGCACATTACGCTGCTCGAGGATGCGGTGGTATTGTGCGAGTGCCGCCATGTAGACGCTATCCTGCTGGGAGAGCTGCTTGTCGACGAAGCGGCGACGCTCGTCGCTCCCCCCGAGGATGAGCTGGTAGTCCTGTGGCGAGACGATGACCAGCGGGAAGGCACCGATATGATCGCTGAGCTTAGGGTACTCCTTCTTGTTGCGCTTGAGCACCTTGCGATGCCCTGGACGGATCTGCAAGAGCAGCTGACGCTCGTCGCCGAAGTCGCTTCGGTAGACGGCATCGAGCACGGCTGCCTCCTGCCCGTATTGCACGGCGAGGCTGTCGGTGATCGAGAGGTGACTCTTGGTGAAAGAGAGGTAGTGCAGCGCATCCAGCAGATTAGTCTTCCCCATCCCATTGAGGCCAATAAAGCAATTGACCTTGGGGGAGAAGGTGCAGGAGGCTGAGGCGATGCTCTTGAAGTGCAGGAGGTGCAGACGCTGGAGGATCACGGGCGGGAGGGATTAGCGTGGAGCAGAGCCGCCACGAGCCATCTGCTCCTTGGTCGAGAGCATACCGCAGGCAGCGGAGATATCTTCACCGCGGGAGGTGCGGATCGTCGTGGTGTAGCCGCGCGACTCGAGCTGGCGCTTGAAGTGCTCCATCTTATCTCGCGATAGCGGACGCAGGGGCACATCAGGAATTTGGTGGAAGGGGATGAGGTTGATGCGGCAAGGGATGCCACGCAGGAGGCGAGCAAGCTCCGCAGCGTGCTCGTCGCTATCATTCACCCCGTCAAAGACGATGTACTCAAAGGAGACGCGGCGCTGCCCCGTGAAGTCAGCTTCGCGGATCATCTGCAGCGTGTCCTCCAGTGGCAGACCTCCCTCAGCAGGCATCAGCTCCAGACGCCCCTCGTGGAAGGGATTGTGCAGGCTGACCGCCAGATGACAGGTCGTCTCGCTGAGGAAGCGCTCGAGACCACGGCGCACACCAACCGTCGAGAGCGTGACGCGCTTAGGCGACCAGCCCAAGCCCCACGCAGAGGTTAGGACGGAGATGCTCTTCAGTACGTTCGTCGCATTGTCGAGCGGCTCGCCCATACCCATATAGACGACGTTGGTCAGCGAGGCGGATTCCTCGACGGAGAGTACTTGGTTGATGATCTCACCCGAGGACAAGTTCCCCTTGAAGCCCTGCTTACCCGTCATACAGAAGAGGCAGTCCATCTTACAGCCCACCTGCGAAGAGATGCAGAGCGTAGCGCGGTCCTTATCGGGGATAAAGACGGCTTCGACAAGCCCCCCTGTGGAGACGGCGAAGAGGTACTTGCGCGTGCCATCCTTCGACAGCTGGCTCATCACGGGAGCCGTACGCCCGACGGTATAGCGCTCAGCGAGGAGCGTGCGATTGGCTTTGGAGAGGTTCGTCATCTCATCGATGGAGGTGACGCGCTTGTCATAGAGCCACTGGGCTATCTGCTTGCCCGTGAAGCGGGGCATGCCCAGGGAGGTGACCAGCTCGGTAAGCTCATCGAGGGTGCGACCAAGGAGTATTTCTTTGCCTTCTGGCATCGTATGCTGATAAATCGAGGGATGAATGAATAAGGCTGCCCGCAGAGTGTCTTCATGCGGGCAGCCTATTTAATAACTGATATCAGTGGCAAAGGGTTGTCCCGATGCCCCGATAGATGGGGAGCCGGCTACTAATAGAAGCGAGCGCGGTTGTCCTGAATCTTCATCTTCTGGATGAAGTCCGTGAAGACACGATAGCTATACTGACGAGCCAGACCGAGCTCCTGCTGCTTGACCTGTGCGGCGACAGCAGCGGGATCGTTAGGCGTAGCAGCGACGGGCTGGAGGACCATAACTTCGGCGTTGCTTGCAGCGAAGGGCTTAGAGAGCTTACCCATGGGGGTAGTCATAGCTACGCCGTTGAAGGTAGCAGGCTCGCTACCACGGACGAGGTAGTTGACGTCGACGAGGGTGTCGACCTTCGTCTGGAGCTCCGTAGCGTAAGCATCGAGAGAAGCGAGGTTCTTGCCTTCGAGGTTCTTAGCGAGGGTCTCAGCCTTCTTCTTGCTGGTGAGGTAAGCTACAATCTCATCCTTGACTGCGGAGAGAGGAGCTACGCCAGCAGGAGTGTGCTTGACGACTGCAGGGATGACGAGGTAGTCCGTACCGCAGGTGTAGAGCTTCTGGCTGACTTCGCCGTCCTTCGCACCGATAGCCCAGCTGATGACCTGACGCGAGCTGGGGATCTGCCCGAGAGCAGCCGTCTGCGTCGTCACAGGGATGTTGCGAGCTACGCTGAAGCCTTCCTTCTCAGCCTTCTTAGCCATAGCATCGAAGCCACCGCCACCACCGAGGATGCGGTTCATAGCAGCGTACTTAGCGTTGTAGGTCTCAGGAGAGAACGTAGCAGGGATGGAGAGGAATGCTACCTGATAAGCATCTACTGCAGGCTGGGGGTTCTCAGCACGTACGAGGACGGAGAGAGGAGCCCGACCGAGGCGGACGACCGTACCGAAGGGTACCTTGTAGAGCGTATCGAGGTTGAGAGCTGAGCCCTGAGAGAGCTGTACCAGCTGTGATTCGGTGAAGGTGCTATCGACCGAGCCATAGCGGTTAGGCATCTGGATAAGGCCACCCGTAGCCGACGTAGAGGGGTCGATGCTGTGCTTCTTAGCGAGCTCAGCAAAGCTGGCACCCGCATGGAGCTGTGCGAGCAGGCTGTCTGCCTGACCCTTGACGCTGTCGTTGAGGACGATCATACGGACAGAGATGCCCGAGGTCACCGTCTTCTTACCGACGAGCTTGATGATATCGTAGCGGTCGCTGACGAGCTGAGGATCGCTGACGGCACCAGCCTCAGCACCCTTGATGAAGGCGACCTGCTCTGCACCGAGGCCCAGCGCATCGAGCTCAGCACCGGTGAGGTAGCTCTTGGAGAAGAACTTGCTGGAGGTAGCGAAGCCACGGAGTACAGACTCTACGTTAGCGGCATTTGCATTGCGGAGCTCGGCGACAGCCTTCTCCTTCTCAGCAGCAGCGTTCTTGTAGTCTTCCTGCGAAGGAGTGACCTGCAGGCTGATGTAGCTCACCTCGGTGAGAGGGTACTGCATCTTGTAGAAGTCCTTGTGCTCGTCGTAGTACTTCTTCACCTCGCTATCGCTGGGCTTAGCAGCCTCGTCTGCGATCTGAGCAGCAGAGGTGCGCACGAGAGCGATGCTACGGCTTTCCTTACCTACGGAGAGCTCACGGTCTACATCGTTGATCTTATAGGTACGAGCGAGCAGCGTAGAGAGCTTCTGCTGGAGACGCTGAGACTTGATCTGCTTCTGGAGCTGCTCGAACTGGCTCTTAGCCTGCAGGAGCTGGCCACGCTGCTCTGCAGGAGCTGCCTGGATCTGCTTATCCGAAAGCTGCTTGATGATCTCGTTGATCTGCTTCTCATCTGCCGAGCCGAAGAACTGTGCAGCCAATGGCGAGGGAGCGATACCCTTCCCCACGAGGAGGGCATAGAGTTCGTCGTCAGATACGCCGAGGCCGACCTTTGAGGTCACCTCATTGAGGGCATACTCCGAGATGTACTCTTGAGCCAGTTGGTTATTCAGCTGCATGCGTTGCTCATCGGAGAGCTGCTGGCCCTGGGCTTGAGCCTGGTCTTCGAGCTCCTTGAGGCGGAGGCTATACTCTTCGATCGAGACATCTTTGCCATCGATGGAGAGAGCCGTACGCTCATTCTTGCTCCAGAAGGTGCGCCCACTGGTGAAGAGGTCACCGATGACAAAGCCCGCCAGGGCGATCCCGATGACCACGACCAGCAGTACCGAATGACTTCGGATCTTCTCTAATACTGCCATTGTTTGTTTTTACCTATGGATGAATAGTGTTTATATTTCAGTCTTTGAGGAACAAAGATACAAACACTCCGACGAATACTCAAATACAAAGGGCCTTCTCAGAAGGAAGTGGGATAAGGGAAGCTCACTTCCCCTATCCCACTGCTTCGGATAGCGTATATAAATGCGGTGTATGGAGTACGCGCAGAGCGCTGCTTAGTCCCGCGGAAGCTCCTCAAAATCAACGTACTCGTCGCTTGAGGGGCGGGTAAACTTGCGAGCCTCGATATCATCAAGCTCCTGCTTCTGGCGGCTGTCCGAGCTCTCTGCCGTGCCTTCACGGCGCTCGGAGGATGCCCCAGGGGCACCGTAGCCACGATTGCGGTAAGCCTCACCACCAGCCGCCTCGGTCATACGACGCTGGAGGCGCTGGAGGAGCTTCACGGCCAGCCAAGCTTGGATCGTAGGCCAATAGAGGTAGAGGAGGACACCGATGAGGATTATTATCAGGAGGCTCATATCGAAATTCGGATTTATCTAATACATACTATGTAACAAAGCTCCTCATTCAAAGAGCGTGCCAAAGTACTCCGCTTAGGCCTTCTCGCCCTTCTGCTGAGGGAGGAGTGACAGCAGGAGGTAGGCGATGATCGTCACACTGCAGCCGAACCAGCCCAGCCACACTACCGACCCGACAGCCACCACGATGAGTACCAGCTGAGGCCACTTGTAGCTCAGGGGCTCCTTAGAGAGCTTGAAGGAGAACATCGGCAGCTCGCTGACCATCAGCAGGGACAACACGAGCGTCAGCACCAGATAAGTGATGAGCGTAGCCGAAGCACCAATGGACAGCCCGAAGGAAGGAATCGCAGCTGCAGCACCGATCCAGAAGAGTGCGTTCGAGGGGACGGGGAGTCCGAGGAACGAGGTCGACTGGCGCGTGTCGTTGTTGAACTTCGCCAGGCGCAGTGCAGCAAATGCCACGACGACGAAGACGCCATAGTTCAGATAATTCCCTGCATCCAAGCCCTCCAGTCCACGGAAGACAAGGGTAGCGGGAGCCAAGCCAAAGCTCACGACGTCGGCCAGCGAGTCGAGGTCCTTCCCGATCGGAGAGGACACACCCAGCAGGCGCGCTACCATCCCATCGAAGAAGTCAAAGACAGCCGAGAGGACGATGAGCCACATGGCGATATCGGGGCGACCTGCATAGAGCGTGAAGACGATAGCCAGCACACCCGAGAGGAGGTTCCCTGCGGTCAGCATATTAGTATATGCTTCTTGATATTCATTCCTACTATTATATATATGTATGGGGAGGGGGTGCTATAATGCTTAGTGAGGCAGCGTAGCGATGTCGGTGATGTTCCCCTGGACCTTCTGCCCGACCTTGACGTGTACCTTCGTGCCGAGGGGGAGGTAGAGGTCGACGCGAGAGCCGAACTTAATGAAGCCGAGGTTCTGGTTAATATCTACGCGCTGACCGACCTCTGGATAGGTGACGATACGGCGTGCGATAGCCCCAGCGACCTGACGGACGAGGACACGGTCCCCACCCTCACTGCGGATGATGACTGCTGAGCGCTCGTTGTCCGTGCTGCTCTTAGGCAGGTGAGCCGAGAGGAAGCGACCATCAGTATGCGAGACATGCTCGACGACCCCATTACAAGGGATCCAGTTGACGTGCATATCAAAGACGCTCATGAAGACCGACACCTGCAGGCAGCGGCAACCAAGCAGCTCCGTCTCCTCCGTCTCTTCGACGACGACGACACGACCGTCAGCAGGGCACACGATCTCCAGCGGGCCATCGCTGTGCTTGCGAGGCTCGTAGCGGAAGAAGTTGATGACCGACAAATAGAAGAGGATCGAAATAGCCAAGAAGACGTAGCTAAACGTACCTTCTGCAAAGAGAGCAATGAAGGCATTCAGCCCGATAAGAGTGATAGCAAAGCCAATGAGTGGGCCGCGCCCTTCTTTGTGAAGTAACATAGGGGTCTACTGAGTGGACACTTTATGACATGGGTAATATATCGCGCAAATATACTCAAAAAAGCCTATACCTCAGACAAAAGAGATACAGCTTCACGCCAAGCACCTGACATTATGCCATACTGACACGGCCTTATCCGCCCCCTTCTTTTCCTCACTTTTCAGCCCTCGTATATAGCCCCTTCCCGAGGATATCGGAAGCTCATCCCCAAGAGGGGTTAAGTGAACCCATATAGGTTGACTCAGCGACCAATAATAGGATCATACCTCATACCACTATTGAGGCTGTTTCCGCGAGTCCTACCCTCTATTTAGAGTGCTAAGGTATCGCACGCCCAGCTCCCCGATATACCTCTCCGAAGTGACCAGCAAGCCCTTCGTCCCTTCGCGAGCATTCCTCTTATTCAGCGGAGGGAAAATTGTCCTTCTCGTGAAGAAAAAGCGCCTTCACGTAGTGGGTTTTCTCTATCTATGCACGTAGATTTAAAGACCAGGCACGTCAGTCCAAATATCCACGTACGTAGATATTAGATCCACGTACGTTGCCCTAACTTATCTACCACTCGTCCATAACTTTTATCCCTACGCAGAGCAACAACCTAATAGAGGTCCCTTCACAAAGCTATATAGCTTTCTTCGCCATCCTATATAGCTCTACTCACGCACCCATATACCGATATATAGATACCTGCACGCGAGGGGTATCTCATGTAGTAGATACACACCGAAGAATTATCGTACATTTGCGGTACAGTGAACTATAAATATCTTTTCACCTCTTAAACCACAAACAAGCGATGAGGCTCAAGAAAATCATCTTATCCCTCCTCTCGGCGCTCTTCGTAGGCACCACACTGGGTCTGCCTTCGGCTGCTCAAGCCCAAGCCCCCAGCGAAATGCCACCACTCCCCATAGACACCGCCGTGCGTATCGGAAAGCTCCCCAATGGTCTGACCTACTTCATTCGTCACAATGAAGAGCCCAAGGGTAGAGCTGAATTCTATATCGCCCAGAAGGTAGGCTCGATGCAGGAAGAAGACTCGCAGCAGGGTCTGGCTCACTTCCTCGAGCATATCGCCTTCAACGGCACAAAGAACTTCCCAGGCAAGGGGATCATCAACTTCCTCGAGAGCATAGGTGCCAGCTTCGGTGGCAACATCAATGCTTACACGAGCTTCGACAAGACGGTCTACACGCTGATGAAGATCCCCGTCCCACGCAAGAGCATCATCGATAGCTGTATCCTCGTCCTCCACGACTGGAGTAGCTTCATCAGCCTCGAGGATAAGGAGATCGACGCTGAGCGTGGTGTCATCGAAGAAGAATGGCGTCGCAGCAATAGCGGGGATATGCGCAACATGGAGAAGCTCCTCGACTTTGCCTTCCCTGGCAACAAGTACGGTAAGCGCCTGCCCATCGGTAAGATGGAAATCGTACGCAGCTTCCCCTATCAGGTCCTGCGCGACTACTATAAGAAGTGGTACCGCCCCGACCTGCAGGCAGTCATCATCGTCGGTGATGTCGATGTCAACTACACGGAGGCTCAGATCAAGAAGATCTTCGCCGACATCCCTGCTCCAGTGAATGCTGCTGAGCGCGTCTACATCCCTGTCGAAGACAACGTCAAGCCCATCGTAGGTATCGCTGCTGACAAGGAAGCTACGCAGAACTCGATCAATATCTCTTACAAGAGCGATGTCACGCCTGCTGATGTCCGTGCTACCCTCATGGGTCCCCTCGAGGACTACATCAATAGTGTCGTCTCATCGATGATCACCCAGCGCTTCAGCGACATCGTCAAGAAGCCTAATGCACCCTTCGTCAACGCTTCCGTTGACTTCGGCAACTACGTCGTCGCTAAGACCAAGGACGCTGTCAACTTTGACGCTACCTTCAAGGAAGGGCAGTGGGAGCCCGCTCTCAAGGCTCTCGTAGCTGAGATCGTACGCCTCAAGACCTACGGCTTCACGCCTGGCGAATATAGCCGCGCTAAGAAGGACTACCTCGTCAGCATGAAGAACTTCTACAACGAGCGTGACAAGCGTACCAGCGATGCTTGGGCAAACGTCTATGTAGACTACTTCGAAGACGGTGGTTACCTCCTCGATATCCCCACACACTACCAGCTCATCCAGGGCATCGCTGAGCAGTTCCCACTCGAGCAGATCAATGCTATGATCAAGCAGCTTGACCTCGAGAAGAATGTACTCGTCGCTCTGACCAGCGTAGAGAAGCCCAGCGTCAAGCTCCCCAGCATCGAGGAGCTCACGAAGAAGTACCTCGACTATACCAAGCAGCAGGTCGAAGCTCCTAAGGACGAGGTCAGCAACGAGAAGCTCATCGACAAGCTCCCCATGAAGGGTAAGATCGTCAAGACCGAGAAGAACGGTCAGTACGGCTCTACCATCTGGACGCTCTCCAACGGCACGAAGGTCTACATCAAGAAGACCGACTACAAGGAAGATGAGATCCTCTTCAAGGGTCGCCGCGATGGTGGGTACTACAACTTCGCCAAGCCCAATGCTACGGATCTGAAGGTCCTCAATAGCCTTGCCGCTATCGGCGGTCTCGGTAAGTTCGATGAGTCAGCTCTCGAGAAGGCCCTCAGCGGTCGCATCGCTTCTGTCTCTGCGACGGTCTCCAATATCAGCGATGATGTAGCAGGTAGCACGACGAAGGAAGACCTCGAGACGATGCTCCAGCTCCTCTACCTCAACTTCACAGCTGTACGCGCTGACAAGGACGCCTTCCAGGCATGGCAGGAGCGTACCATCAGCCAGATCGAGGCAAGCAAGGCTAACCCGCTCTCCTTCCTCGGCGACTCCGTCACGCGCTACATCTTCCCCAACAACCCTGAGCGCTACCCACTCAGCGTCGAAGAAGTCAAGAGCGTGAACTACGATCGTGTGCTCCAGCTCTTCCGTAGCCGCTTTGCTAACGCTCGTGGCTTCGAATTCTACTTCGTAGGTAATGTCGACGAAGCTACCCTCCGTCCTCTCGTAGAGCAGTACATCGCTTCACTCCCCGCGCAGAAGGTCTACACCGACAAGGCTCACACGAACCGAGTCCCCGTAGAGCGCCTCGGCACGAACAAGAAGGAGTACAGCGCCGCTATGGAGACGCCTATGGGTATCGTCATCGACGGCCTCTCTGCACCTACGACCTACAACCAGCAGGAAGGTCTGACGAGCGCTGTGCTTGAGTCCATCCTCGACCAGCTCTACACGAAGACCATTCGTGAGGATGCAGGTGGTGCCTACAGCGTCGGTGTCCTCGCTGACGTATCACGCTTCCCCAGCCCACGTACGAACGTCACCGTCCAGTTCCAGACCGACCCCGCTAAGGCCGTAGCTATGAACGAGCTCGTCTTCAAGGGTCTCGAAGGTATCGTCAAGAACGGCCCCTCTGCTGAGTACTTCGACAAGGCTGTCAAGAACCTCAAGAAGGCTCACGGCGAAAGCCTCCGCAAGAACAGCTACTGGCTCGGTCAGCTCGCTCGCTTCTACGGTCAGGGCTTCGACTTCGTGACGAACTACGACAAGCTCCTCGACGCTGTCACGCCTCAGTCAGTACAGGCTCTCGCTAAGAAGCTCTACGAGTCTAAGGACCGTACGGAGATCCTCTTCCGCTCCACCGAGGCTAAGAAGTAAGCACTTCGCAGCCATCTCCCACTTCATATAGCAAGCCGGGCACCCTCCCCATCTGAGGATGCCCGGCTTGTCGCTTAATGAACAATTCGCCCCATCTCACGCTTATCATACCAACGAGCAGTATTCTATCACCTCGTAGCAACTAACTGAATAATGAAGAAAGTCATCCTCAGCCTCGCCCTCATCTCCGCAGGTCTCTTCTCGAGCTATGCCTGCACGGCCAAGGCTTCGAGCAACGCTGCTTCTGCCTCCACAGAGACGACCGCAGCTGCCCCCAGCGAAGAAGCTGCTGCCGACGACAAGGCCGCAGAAGGCGCTATCAAGCACATCGACGCAGACTTCCTGCGCAAGAACATCTGGGACTATAAGGAAGAGCCCTCGAAGTTCGTCTTCAAGGGCAGCCGTCCCGCTATCCTCGACTTCTACGCCGACTGGTGCGGTCCCTGCCGTAAGCTTAGCCCCAAGCTCGAAGCTATCGCTAAGAAGTATGCGGGTAAGATCGACGTCTACAAGATCGATGTCGACAAGGAAGCTGGTCTAGCCAATATCTTCGGTGTGAAGAGCATCCCAATGTGCCTCTTCATCCCTATGCAGGGTACGCCCATCCAGACGGTAGGCGATCTCACTCCCGATCAGATCGAGGAGACCATCAAGCAGATCTACTCCGACGCGAAGTAGGCCCAGCGAGTCATTCGCATCTACAATAAAAAGCTCATCCCCACACCGCCTGATGGCAGTGTGGGGATGAGCTTTTATTGTAGCGTCCGAGTGAGGAAGTCGCTTACTTCTTCGCTGGACGGGGGATGAAGTCGAAGCCCGTGTAAGGATGAAGAGCCTCGGGGATGCGGATACCTTCGGGCGTCTGGTTGTTCTCCAGCAGTGCTGCGACGATACGGGGAAGAGCCAGTGCACTACCATTGAGCGTGTGCACGAGCTGGACACCCTGCTCAGCGTCACGATAGCGGCAGCGTAGGCGGTTGGCCTGATAGCTCTCGAAAGTTCGACACAGAGCTGACCTCGAGCCAACGCTTCTGTGCTGCAGAGAAGACCTCGAAGTCATAGGTCAGCGCGCTGGTGAAGCTCATATCACCACCGCTCAGACGTAGGATGCGCCAGGGCAGCTCGAGCTTCGTGACGAGCGTCTCTACGTAGGCGACCATCTCATCGAGGCGCTGATAGCTGCGCTCGGGCTTGTCGATGCAGACGATCTCGACCTTGTCGAACTGGTGGAGGCGGTTCAGACCACGCACATCCTTACCATACGACCCAGCTTCGCGGCGGAAGCAGGCAGAGTAAGCAGTGTTGCGTACGGGCAGGTCCTTCTCCTCAAGGATGACGTCACGATAGATATTCGTCACAGGCACCTCTGCCGTGGGGATGAGATAGAGGTTGTCCGCCGTAGCATGGTACATCTGCCCTTCCTTGTCAGGGAGCTGACCCGTGCCGTAGCCAGAGTCTTCGTTGACGACGTAGGGAGGCTGTACCTCGAGGTAACCAGCTTCACGAGCATTGTCGAGGAAGAAGTTGATGAGCGCGCGCTGCAGGCGAGCTCCATAGCCCTTATAGACGGGGAAGCCAGCGCCCGAGATCTTCACACCCAGCTCGAAGTCAATGAGGTCATAGTCCTTCGCCAGCTCCCAGTGGGGCTCGGCGGTAGCATCGAGTGCGGGCATCTCGCCACCAGTCTTGACGCAGACGTTGTCCTCAGCCGTAGCGCCTTCGGGCACGATGTCGGCGGGGAGGTTAGGTACAGAGAGTAGGATCTCATGGATCTTAGCTTCGGCCTCGGCCTTCTTCTCCTCAAGGCTCTTGCTTGCCTCCTTGAGCAGTGCCACCTGAGAGCGGATGCTCTCGGCCTGCTCCTTGGCGCCCTGCTTCATCAGATCACCGATCTCCTTAGCGAGGGCCTTCTGACGAGAGAGGCTGGCATCGAGCTCCTGCTGAGAGCGACGGCGGATCTCATCGAAGTTCAGTACTTCGGTGATCGCTTCGCGTGCCTCGAATTGCTTCTTGCGGAGGCGCTCAATGACCGCCTCGGTATTCTCCTTGATTTGCTTGAGTGTAAGCATAATGTCTCGTGTGGGGTATAATGAGAGGAGGTCGCTCCCTCCGGGCTGTGTAGACCCTTCTGGAGCAACCTCCGGTTGACTTGTCTGACGTGTGCTCCGTCTTAGGCCTCAGCCGCGATGGAGACGTACGAGCGGTCGTTCTTCTTGCGAGTGAAGACCACCTTACCGTCGATCAGTGCATAGAGCGTGTGGTCCTTACCGATACCTACGCCTGCACCTGGGTGATGCTGCGTGCCACGCTGGCGGACGATGATGTTACCAGCCTTAGCGTGCTGACCACCGAAGAGCTTTACTCCGAGTCGCTTACTTTCTGATTCGCGTCCGTTCTTGGAGCTACCTACACCTTTTTTATGTGCCATTGTCTTATGTCTAAACTAATGCGGTGATACAATTACTTACGCTACGATTTCCTTGACGAGGACTTCGCTGAACTGCTGGCGGTGGCCATTGAGCTTGCGATAGCCCTTACGGCGCTTCTTGTGGAAGACGAGTACCTTGTCGCCCTTTACAAGAGGCGTGATGATTTCGCACACGACCTTAGCACCAGCCACTACAGGCGTACCTACAGTGACAGCACCATCCTTGTCTACGAGGAGGACCTTGTCGAATTCTACTACTGCGCCACTCTCAGCACCCTTGACGTGGTGAATGAAGAGGCGACGGCCCTGTTCTACGTTGAACTGCTGGCCCTGAATGTCTACGATGACGTACATTATCGTTGATAACTAAAAAGTTAGCCCCGTAGGGTGCCACCCGCTCCACGGCGGAGGGATAGACTTCTTCTCCTACCCTACATAGGAAATTCGGTGACAAAGATACAAATATCTGATACAACACCTTACCTTGTACATTACCAAACGACTTTATCGGAGAGGGACAGGTCCGCAAATGATCTCATGATCTCACAAATCAGCACGACCTACCAGCAATCCAGCAGAACCTCATAAGCAAAGAAGCGGGGAGGAGCAGACTCCCTCTCCTCCCTATTACAATCTCATTCTATGTGAGCATCTCACAGGTTCGGGGCATGTGTGTGAAGATTATTGAGCCTATCCCCTTCACCCTTTGAATGAGTGTCACTTCTTTATATATGCTTAATGCGATCTTATGAATATACCTCCTGACTAATCTTAGCACTGAGCTCTTTCGTCACATTCACACCTGTCCATTTCGTAAACATAAACTTCTGCTTCTCCAATAAGGAACGGGCTTGCTCAGCTTGATCTTCCTCCAATCCCATCAGTTTCAAAAACTCAAGCTTGTCGCCTCTCTCAACAAACGGGCAGGTCGCCAAGTCTAAAGTAAGGATCGCAAATTCAGCCATTTTTCTTCGCCTTACCTCGGGCGTACTATTATACTTATCCTTAATTCCCTGGATCAACTCCTTCTTCAAACTAATGAACTCAGTGTTATTGCCCATGTAATATAGCAAAACTATCAATGCAATCGCATTGAGCTCACTGAATGGAGCGGACCCACCTAGCCCTAAATACTTACTCAACTCACTACTACTCAGGCGATATTTCCGATTCAAACTACGAAGAATAATCAAGAAGTAAAGCGTCTCGAGCTGAAGCCTTGAATCAATAGGGTCGTAACTGAAGAGCAAAGCAATCTCATCGTGGATCTTCTTAAACACAAATTCCCTTGCATATTCAGAGAAACGCATAACAAGCTCTCTATCCTTCTTTTGCCCCACTTGATAATGATTATCAAGATAGACAATGATATGATTCAAAGCCTGGAAGACTTTCAGAGACGTGTTGACACGCTTATTCCCTGAGTAGATAAAGAACAACACATCTATAGCTTCATACAAATATGACGACAGCATCTTCTCCATACGCTGTAGCTTCCGTTCAAGATCTTCGCCACATACGCTACTCTTTGACGATCTACCGGCCTTAGCAAAGGCAAGGGGCTTATAAATTCGGTCGAATGCTTTGAGTGACTTCTCTATTCTGCTGGCGATACATGCGATCGTATAGTTAGCCACATCCTTAGAGGCTACTCCATTTCCCTCACAGATGGCTTTAAATTTAGCATTGAATTCCGTGGCCCTCAGCTTGAAGAAGACTTTACTTTCCAGACTTTCTTCACCTTATCGGCATCCACTCTTCCTAAAAAATCTTCGGGTTGTTCTGAGATTGCGGTATCAGCAACATCATCAGTATCATCCTCTTCACTACTCATTGGACCTCGGCTGACTATAGTATCTTGGTGTAACCTGATATACTCTTGGATCAGCGGATCTATCTCAAGCTTTGCCTTAGTAATATTCGTGATAAATGGACGCTCCATTTCATGCATCTTCTCTTGACTGAGAGAAAGCTTAAACTCCTTTAAGAAATCCTCCAATAGGCATACAGCCTTCCCCCTTCACCTCTTCATTATTATAGAAGAAGAAATAGTCATCCACATATCGATAGCATTCATAATCAACCTTATGCCTATATTCGTGCTTCAGTAGCAATTCCTGCTCTACCCTCTGATCTACATACTGAAGGATCACCTCTGCAAAGAGCCGGGAGAACTCAGGACCAATGATAATACCATTCGTCTCCTGGTAATTCATCCCCTGCATAAGGCCGTCCCACACCTCCCCTATCGAGCCATCCTTCCCCCGAAACGTATCCTTGTAGCTATCTACTCCTCCATTAATTGCCCACGCAATCGAATGTGTATAGATACTCTCAAAACAAGTCTGAATATCTAACCTGAGCAAGTGAGAGAATTTCTTCTCTGCTCGCTGATAGCGATAGTGTTCATAGAACTTATAGACGTTGGTATAATCCTTATAGCTAAAGAAGGTCTTCAGATTCTCATACTCATTAAAGAACATTTCTACTGAGTCCATCTTCTTCCCCAAGAGGATATGATGAAGCCTATCTTTATAGAAAAAGTAGCTAGCTACCTTCTGAGGGCGTCTGATTGAGAAGCTACTCTTTGAGCTGAGATGGATGATTGCATCCTTATACTTATCATAAAAATTCTACCACTTTAATCTGATCAGCAGGATGCATAACCGCCAAGCGCCGAGCCTTTGACGGTTTATGTCGGATACTGTAGACAAAAAGGGATCGTCGCTTGCTTAAGCTTACATTCCACTTTACCCTTGAGGGCATTATAATCTTCTTGAAAAAAAGCACAGCTAAGACTCCTCTAATGCTGTCGGGAATATCCGCTCTCCACCTCGCAACAAAACCTCCATCTTTTTCACGCTGAGCATATACCCCATACTTGATCAAGAATCGATAGAAGTAACGATTCGAGAAAATAATGGGCAACTCATAAGGAAGCACGTCTGAGAAAACGACACGCTCCTTCTTGTATCTAAGCCTAATTTTCCTTCGTCTTCTCATAGCCAGCTTTCGATCTGTCTAATTCTCTTCGAGGAAAAGTGATTAAAACGCTTCTCCTCCCAGCATTTCACAAAGTCGATCTGCCTAAACATCTGCTCTATACGGGCCTTTAAAATCCATCCCCCGACAAGTCGATTATAAGGTGTTACTGTCTGTGTGTGCAAAAACTCAGTTAATCCACTAAGGGAGTTTATCCCATCCTCACTCAGCAGATCATTATTATAATACAGGCCGACCTTTACTCCTGACTTAACTCCACTAAGTGAGATATTCCCCGTGAGATAATCCATTGAATCCAGGAGATCCCGATAAGCTTGCCTTGCATTGAACTTACTCAAACTTTCAAAATGACCTATCGCGTTCTTTATTCTATCCTTGATCCTATCAATTTTTCCTTGTGCCATCCAAAAGCCACACGTTACCCCATACTTACTCTGTCTTTTCACATGAAGCTGATATCCGAGATAATCAAAGACTTCCTCTGGGATATCGTTTTTAGAGAACAAATCTATCAATTGGCATTTATTGCTTGCACTTGGCTGTTTTAACTTGAGCCTGAACTTTTTATCACACAAGTCAGTAATACCCTTATAATAATCCTCTAGCGTCTTATGAGAATCCAGACCTGAGAGAACAATAAAGATGTCATCCACATAGCGTGCATAATAAAGCACTTCTCTACGACTCGAGAGTTCTCTATCTAAGCCTCGCAGGTATATTTCGCTTAAGTATGAACTAATTCCTACTCCCCTCGGTACACCACATCCTTTAGGTAAAGATGCCAAACTAACATCTTCGGATTTGATCCGCTCATACTCATTTAGGATCCCCTTAACAAAAGACCGAGACTTAGGGCTAAGTAGCGACTCCTGCAATACGAGATCCTTAAGCTTATCCTGAGGGATACTCTCGAAGAATGAATCAATATCCGTGCGAATGATATAAACAGGGATCTTTGAGTTCAGGAAAACCTTGACATTAGCAAGGATATGACGACGGTTAGCTGGGCATACTTTGAATGTATTCCGTAGATTATGCTGCAATTGCTTCATTGCAAAAAAGGCAGCATGACTCTTGGCGCCAAGGGTGAAGACAGCCTTGGCAGATCCTGGATCAAGACATTTGAGCTGGAAACGAAAACCACGAGCATTAACTTCTTGAGACAGCTCCTCCAGATACTTCTGTAATAATCGGCTCTTCGTCCTTTCTAATTCAGATAAAGATTCTTTGATCTCTGCTAGCTCCAGCCTGGTGCACTCCTTCTCCTCAGGACACAAGGAAGCACTCTTCATTCTCGCTCGAAGTTCACATTCTGATAGTCGAGCCTCTTTGATCGATTTCACAGCATCTTGGTAATCTGACGACATGCTTTCGAGGTCAATAGTTCCTTTTCGGCTCTCAATACCATATATGATCTCAAAGTTACGGGCGGAAAAAGATTGGTCTAACATATAGCATTATTCAAATAGGCTTAGCACGTTAGCAAAACTACGAAGAAGTGACAACAAAGCCAAACAGAATAGACCGCTACTGATACTCTATAAGAGTAGGCATAATTCATACAAGCCCTTGCTGAATAAAAAGTCTCCAAATTAAGCCGCATAATCATCACGCATCCATGCAATCTAGTCTCCTTCCAAGTTGATGAATAGAGAAAGGTTTAGGCAATCTCTCACCTATTTCACACACAGAATCAGCGATATTAGATGGCAGACTACCATATGAACCTATATTGGTCACTGCTCCGACCTATATTGGTCAGCGCACGAACCTATATTGGTCGTCACGCCGACCTATATAGGTCAACCCGACGACCAATATAGATCGCTGATCGAAGCAGTACTGGTCACACAAGCCACGTCACTGATAGCATAGAAAAGCGCTGCGCCCCAGGCTGCCGAAGCGGCCTGGGGCGTAGCGTTTATAGAGGGATGTGTCGAAGTCGACCGCGACTTAGTCGAGGGTCTTCTTGATCTCGATTTCTTCGTAGGCCTCAATGATGTCACCGACCATAATGTCGTTGTAGCCATCGATATTCAGACCGCAGTCCTGACCCATGACGACTTCCTTAGCATCGTCCTTGTAGCGCTTGAGAGAGCCGAGCTCACCCTGGTACTTGACGATACCATCGCGGATGAGGCGGATCTTGTTGTTGCGCTTGATCTTCCCTTCGACGACCATACAGCCGGCGATAGTACCGACCTTGGTGATCTTGAAGGTCTGCTGGACCTCGAGGTTGGCCACGACATTCTCCTTGATCTCGGGCGAAAGCATCCCTTCCATAGCGGACTTGATGTCTTCGATGGTGTCGTAGATGATCGAGTAAGTACGGATCTCTACGCCCTCACGGTCTGCCAGACGACGAGCGGCCTGGCTGGGACGCACCTGGAAGCCGAGGATAATCGCCGAAGAAGCAGAGGCGAGCACGACGTCGCTCTCGGAGATCTGACCGACGCCCTTGTGGATGACGTTGACCTGAATTTCCTCCGTGGAGAGGCGGATGAGCGAGTCGGAGAGCGCTTCGATAGAGCCGTCCACGTCACCCTTGATGATGACATTGAGCTCCTGGAAGTTGCCCAGAGCACGACGACGAGCGAGTTCGTCAAGGGTAAGACCCTTCTTCGTGCGGTTGTCCTGCTCACGCTTGAGCTGCTCACGCTTGCTGGCGATGCTACGCGCTTCCTGCTCGGTCTCCATGACGTTGAAGGTCTCACCTGCGGTAGGTGCACCGTCCAAGCCAAGGATCAGAACGGGTTCGCTGGGACCAGCCTTCTCGACCTTCTGGTTACGCTCGTTGAACATAGCCTTCACACGGCCATAGTGCGTACCTGAGAGGACGACGTCACCCTGCGAGAGCGTACCATTCTGCACGAGGACGGTAGCCACATAACCACGGCCCTTGTCGAGCGAAGACTCGATAACGGAGCCGACAGCACGGCGCTTGGGGTTGGCCTTGAGCTCAAGAAGCTCAGCTTTCGAGGAGGACCTTCTCCAGCAGCTCATCGATGTTGATGCCCTGCTTAGCGGAGATCTCCTGACACTGGTACTTACCGCCCCATTCCTCGACGAGGTAGTTCATGGCAGCGAGCTGCTCACGGATACGGTCGGGGTTAGCGGCGGGCTTATCGATCTTATTGATCGCGAAGACCATGGGCACACCAGCGGCGGCAGCATGGTTGATAGCTTCCTTCGTCTGAGGCATCACGTCGTCGTCAGCGGCGACGATGATGATAGCGATGTCGGTGACCTTGGCCCCACGAGCACGCATAGCGGTGAAGGCTTCGTGACCCGGAGTATCGAGGAAGGTAATACGCTTACCGTCCTTGAAGCGGATGCTGTAAGCACCGATGTGCTGGGTGATCCCCCCCAGCTTCGCCGGCGATGACGTTGGTATTGCGCAGGCGGTCGAGGAGCGACGTCTTACCGTGGTCGACGTGACCCATGACGGTGACGATCGGAGGACGGCTGATGAGGTCAGCTTCGTCATCGGCCTCTTCTTCCTGCGTGATGGCTTCGACGACCTCAGCGCTGACGAAGTCGGTCTTGTAGCCAAATTCTTCTGCGACCATCTCGATGGTCTCAGCGTCGAGGCGCATATTGATAGACACCATCAGACCGATGCTCATACAGGTAGCGATGACCTGCGTCACGGGGACGTCCATGAGATTTGCGAGGTCACTCACCGTCACGAACTCAGTGAGCTTCAGCGTACGGCTTTCGGCTTCGCTACGCTCCTGAGCGTCGAGAGCTGCAGAGCGAGCGGCGTCACGCTTGTCCTTACGGTACTTAGCGGACTTAGCACCCTGCTGATTCTTACCCGTCAGACGAGCAAGTGTCTCCTTGACCTGGCGCTGTACATCTTCGTCAGTGACGACAGCCTTCTGAGGCTGCTGGCTCTGACGCTTGGCCTTACGACCGGTCTTCTGCTCGGCAGCGCCCTGCTGGGCATTGCCACGACCACCGCGGTTGTTGGGGTCTGCGGAGCGGCCATTACCACCATTGCCATTGCGCTGTCCGGGCTTCTTCGTGCCATTGTCCGTCACCTTAGCGGCTTCGGCCTTGACATCGACGGGACCCTTACCGATACGGGTGCGTTTACGACCCTTGTCGGCAGCGGACTTTTTAGCGGGGCGCGTATTATCGTTGATCGAAGAGAGGTCGATCTTACCTACTACGTTGAAGCTGATCCCCGCACTTGGAGTCGAAGGGCGATAGATCTCGGGCTCACGCACCGTGGGCTCCTCTGCTGCGGGAGCAGCCTTGGACTCGGGCTTGACCTCGGGCGCTGCGGGTGCAGGATCGGGAGCAGGAGCAGGCTTCGATTCGGGCTTGGGCTCAGCCTTAGGGGCGGGTGCTTCGACCTTAGGAGCGGGTGCAGGAGCGGGCTCGGGCTTGGGTTCAGGCTTGACCTCTACCTTGGGCTCGGGCTTAGCTGCTGGTGCAGGAGCCTCCGCCTTAGGGGCAGGAGCAGGCTTGGGCTTAGGCTCGGCCTTCACCTTGGTGGCGGGCTTAGCTTCAGCCTTCTTCTCAGTGGCGATGGAGCCCTTGATATTGAGGCTAGGCGGCGATCCTCGGGGACGACCGTCTCGATGTGCTTCACCTTCGCAGGAGCGGGCTCAGCAGCAGGGGCCTCGGGCTTAGCAGGCGCAGGCTTAGCAGCGGCACCACTGAGGGTGTCAAGGAGCGCGGCGATCTCGGCCTTGCCCATGCCCTTGCCGTGCTCAGCGATGAGCTGCTCGGCCACCTCGCGGGGTACGCGAGTGTTGGGGGTGATCGTATTGACGTCTAAGACGTTCTTTTTCTCTAACGAATCCTTGAATGAGCCAATCCCTACGTTGAGTTCCTTGGCCAAGGTAAAGAGCTTGATGTCCTTTGGCATGTATCTTCTCTTTTGAATGGTTTATGTCCGCCTCTTCACGGGCTCGCTGCGGGCTTGCTCGGGCTTCTCGCTAATGGGTATCTACACTACAGGGAGCGACAGCTGGGCAGCGGGCGGGCGGGACGGATTAGTCTTCTTCTCCCTCTTCGGTGGCGAGCTCAGCGGCGGGCTCGTCAGCTTCGTAGGGCTCTTCTTCGGAGAACTCGGCGCTGAGGACCTCGAGGATACGGTCGAGGACGTCTTCGTCCAGCTCGGTCTTCGCAAGGAGCGTAGCACGATCCTCACGCAGTACGGACTTAGCCGTGGTGTAGCCTTCCTCCTTGAGGGCCTGGATCATCTGCTCGTCGATCTCGTCAGAGAACTCGTCGAGGTAGATATCCTCCTCACCCGTAGCACCCTCTTCGTCGCGGAAGATCTCGATACGGTAGCCGGTCAGGAGCGAAGCCAGCTTGAGGTTGGCAGCGTTCTTACCGATAGCCAAGGGCACCTGATCGGGGCGCATATAGACCTCGGCCTGCTTGATTTCTTCGTCCTCGTCGCTGAGGGCGATAGCCACGGCCTTCCCAGGGCTGAGCGCGCGCTGGATGAAGAGCATGGGGTTCGTGGTGTAGGTCGTCACGTCGATGTTCTCACCCTTCAGCTCACGGACGATGCTGCGGATACGCGAACCGTTGACCCCGACGCAAGCCCCTACGGGGTCGATGCGGTCGTCATACGACTCTACGGCGATCTTAGCGCGCTCACCAGGGATACGGGCTGCGGCACGGATCGTGATCAGGCCATCGGCGATCTCGGGCACGTTGAGCTCCAAGAGACGCTTGAGGAACTCTGGGCTGACGCGCGAAAGGATGACCTTAGGATTGCTGTTCTCGTTCTCTACACGCTCGATGACAGCGCGTACCGTCTCACCCTTGCGGAAGAAGTCACCAGGGATCTGCTCGGTCTTAGGCATAAGGAGCTCGTTGCCCTCATCATCGATGAGCAGGGCTTCGCGCTTCCAGACCTGATAGACTTCGGCGGAGATCAGCTCGCCCACACGGCCCGCAAAACTGTGGTAGAAGTGCTCCTTCTGCAGTTCGAGGATCTTGCTTGCCAGGGCCTGACGCAGGTTGATGACTGCGCGGCGACCGAAGGAGTTGAAGTCGACTGCATCGACGAAGTCCTCGCCGACGGAGATCTCCGAGTCGAAGCGCTGGGCTTCGCTCAGGGGCACCTCACGCACCTCATCGACGAAGTCCTCATCGGCGACGACGTGACGCGTGCGCCAGATCTCGAAGTCACCCTTCTTCTCGACGTTGATGATGACGTCAAAGGTATCGTCCGAGCCAAACATCTTCGACAGGACATTGCGGAGGGAATCCTCCATGACCGCGATCAGCGTATTGCGGTCGATACTCTTGAGCTCCTGATACTCGAGGAGCGCTTCGATCAAGCTGGTAGTCTCTTTCTTCTTTGCCATGGGGCTATTATATAGGTTTTATTCTTCTACTTGGATAGAGTGGAGATTTAGAACTTCAAGACACGCTTGGTCTGTAGCACCTCATCCATCGGGATGGGGAGGGCTTCCTCGACCTCGATCTTGCGCTTCTGACCCTCGGGGCGTACCTTACGCACGACGGTGAGGGTGATCGCTTCGGCAGTAGCATCAGAGAGGACGCCCTTCTCCTTGATGCCCCCCTTACGGAGCACCTCGACCTCCTCACCGATAGCGTCGGTGTACTGACGGAGGACCTTGAAGGGTGCGGTGAGGCCTGCGGAGCCTACCTCGAGCTCGAAGTCCTCTGCCTCACGGTCCAGCTGCCCCTCGATATGCTTCGAGAGGGCGACGCATGCATCGATGCTGATGCCCCCACGGGCACCCAGCTCGACGATAATACGATTGCCAGGGTGGACAGCGACTTCTACAATATAATAATCGGGGTGCTCGGTGGCACAGTACTGGGAAGCAATTCCCTCGATGTAGCTCTTATCGATCATGACGCGTCTCGTAGGATAATAGGGGATGAATGCAAAGAGAGGAAGCTCTGTCGCCTCCTCTCTCGATCATCTCTTTGCCACAAAGGTAATAAAAATCACCGACATAAGCTCCCCCACCCGGCACTTCTTCATACAAACACTCCCGCCCAGCACCTCCTGAAGGCTCTGGTCGGGAGCATCTATGACGGGCAAAGAGGCTACTTCGTGGGAAGCTCTACCTTCACAGGATTTCCTTCGTCGCGGACAAATGTGAGGACGAGCTTACCCGCCGTCAAGTCGACAGCATCCTTCTTCAGGTAGAGGTAGGCAGAGGCATCACGAGTAGTGAATTCGGAATTTAAGTAGTACCCCCAGAAGGTCCACCAAAGATCCTTTGGAGTAAGACTTGTCAGGCTCGCTTCTTCTCGAATAGTCTTAGGCCCAACTTCATGAGCTAAACCTATAATACGAAGTCTCAGCACCTGGTGCGAGTGGCTCACGCTCATAGTACGTCTTATACAGGTGCTCGTAGCTGAGTAGTGCCTGCGAGGAGAGATCCGTCACCACATGATCTGCGTCACGAGTAAAGCTCAGCATCATGGCCTGCAGCCCATGGACACCCAATGTATTGAACGGCCCAATCACACTGTAGAAGGTGACATCCTCACGCATCTTACGCTCCTTATATATTTGCGAGACCTTCTCCTTATCACGTATGATCGAATGGCGAACCTCTGATCCAGGGACAATCTCCCAGCAGAGGTAATCTGACCGATCTTTCTGTGGGGTTTTCTCCACAGGTGTAAGGGTTGCCTCAGCCTTAATTATTCGGAAGAAGCCTGAGATGGGGTGCTTCGAGGGGGAAAGAGCCAGATATCGGTTCTGGTCTCTCCTTCTCCTTATCACACGAGGAGAGGAAAGCTGCACTCAGAGTGACGAAGCCCAAAAAGAGGCTACTCATCGCCACACGCAGTATCGTCTTTTTCATACGCTTGGGGTATTAATGATTGCAATTAGGATCACGCGATCCGTTCACCCCAAATATATTATTTCCTCCATAAGCAAGACTCCACCACCCGAAGGCACGCCGAGAGCCCTTATCACAAGTACATTCTTCATTCAGAAGATACAGATACACTGTTCTTTAATTCCTTTAAGAACGTATTTATAGAGCTCCCAATGCCACCTCTTTCCTTGCTGAGAAATGTGGAGGAATATAAGGGAGAGCTATCAACCTATATAGATCGGCGGGCTGACCTATATTGGTCCGACGACGAAGCTATATAGGTCGCGATGGCGACCTATATAGGATGGCGAAGAAAGCTATATAGCTTTGTGAAGTGACCTCTATTAGATTGTTGCTCCGCGTAGGGATAAAAGTTGCGGACGAGTGGCAGATAAGTTTGGACTATGTACGTGGCTCTAATATCTACGTACGTGGATATTTGGATTTACGTGCCTGGTCTTTAAGACTACGTACATAGATAGAAGAATACCACTACGTGAAGACACTTTTTTCTTCACGAGAAGGACACTTTTCCCTCCGCTGGATAAGAGGAATACGCGCGATAAGGCGAAGCCCCGCCCCATAGACCAAGGGTCTACGAGACGGGGCCAACAACACCTATCAACTTATGAATGAGGGGGAGCTAACGAGCAGGTGCCAGCTCCAGGACGAGCATCGTCCAGTAGTGGAGCGCAGGGAGGGTGGCCGATACCACCCCGCTACGCTGGGTGAATGGCAGGAGCTCGGGGGCCCCGCCACGCAGATCAGGCGAGGCTGCCCAGACACGGATGACACGCGCCGCACTCTCCAGCTGGAGCGGTAGCTGACGCACTAAGCGGGGCTCAGGGCGAGTGCCATCGACATCCCGCCAAGAGAGGTCATTCGTCCCTAGAAGTTCAGCAGGTGCACGACCTGCTGTCTCGGGCCGACCTGCTTAGCGAAGGCAGTGATAGCATCTGCCTTCGGAGGCCAAGCCGTGAGCTGGATATCGGCACTCGTCGTCGAGATGCGAGGCGTGAAGGCATGGCGGGAGGTCGTCCCACGGAGCCAGTTCTGATAAGCCGTGAGGAAGTCATAGTAGTGGACAATAGCCTCCCGTAGCTCGGGACTCATCGCCAAGGGTGCTGCGGGGAAATACTCGCGTGAGAGCATGTGATCTCCCAGCTCGAGGTGTGACCCACCGAGGGCAAACATCACAGCATCGGTCAGTAGTACCCCTGGGGTATTCATCAGCTTATCCCCTCGCCCACCGTGATCGGCCTTATCATAGTTCAGATACGCAGCGAAGACCGTAGGGAGGCGGTGACGGCTCAGGCTATCATTGCGCTTGATGATCTCATAGAGGTTGGCAAAGGCCGCTTCGGAAGTACCTCCATAGCCGTTGCCATTGCCCCAGACCTCATTGTAGCAGAAGTCCAGCTTCCCTGTGCCGATGATCTCGGCATCACCATAGCCCGAGACGGCATTCATGATGAGACGCTTCTCGGGACGACGCTTCTTGACGGCCTTGATGAAGGAGGCATAGGCGCGTGGGAGATGGACCTCGCGCCCCGTCGCATCATAGCGCGGACCACGATTGCCCAGCTGGTCGATCTGATAGCCATCGAAAGTCAAAGAGCCGATAGACCTCGTCATTGCGGTCGCAGAGATAGCGCTGCCAATCTGCGTTCCCTGGATCCAGGAGGTAGATATTACTCTGCCAGCTCGAGGGCAGGCCGTGGAAGTCCTGATATCGCTTACCATCCTTGGGCTGAGCATAGAGCGCCCAAGCCTCCTGCACACCATCTTCCGTAGCTCCCTTCCACGACCCAAAGCAGAGGTTATAGAATATCGACTTCATCCCGTAGCGGTGCTGTAGCTCGATGTAGTGACGGACGTGCTCGGCCTTGACCCAGCGGTTGCTGACGTCGCGATAGGCGGGCATCAGCTTCCCCTTAGCATCGAGTGGAGCGGGATAGTGATGCTTCCACTGCCAGTCCTGGAACTGCACGCCATTGATATGACAGCGATTGAGGAAGGCCATCTCCTCGGCGATGCGGGTGCGCTTGGCAGCAGGGTCTCCTCCATCATCAAAGTCCGCCACGAAGCCGTAGCGGGGGAAGCGTCGCCAGTCACTGGACACATCGACAGCGATGGTAGCGACGACCAGCTCACATTCGGCAGAGCGGGTATAGACCTCTACGAGGTAGCCCTGAAAGTCCCGCCGTGGAGGGCGCCATGACCAGCGGCCAGCCTTCACCACCTCGGCATAGGGGACCTCAGCGAGGATCTGTGCTCCGTGGCGGTAGCGGATGAAGAGGGCGGAGGGAGGTGTACCCGAGGCGGTGAGGTGTACCATCTCACCTGGTAGATAACAGGCCTTATCGGTAGAGAGCTCCATACGGGGTAGTGTGGGCTCTTGAGCTTCAGCAGAGAAGAGGAGAGCTGCAGAGAGGGAGAGGCTCGAGATCATCTTCGGCATACGCATACAGATATTATATATAGATAGAGTGTGTGGGGTATCATGAGGGCGAGCAAGGGCACAAAGAGAGGAGGCTGAGCACAGGCATAGTGCCGTAGCTCAGCCTCCTTATCTATATAGGATAGGCGGATTACTTCAGGGGCTTGAGACCCTTCGTATCCTTAGCCTCTACGATGCTGATAGCATAGCCACCGCCAGCTACCGAATGGAGCTTGAGGACTGACTTAGCCGTGACCAGTCCCTTGGTGATGGTATAGGCCTGTGGGTTGGTCTTGTAGTCGGCATCGGGAGCATCGGCATAGACCGTAGCTACATACGTCTTCCCCTTATCGAGGAAGTCCAGACGCAGGGTCGAGTTGTGAGGCTTCAGACCCGTGACGCTACCGACGAACCAGCTGCTGGAGCCCTTTGCCTTACGAGCTGCGGTGATGTACTCCATAGGCTCAGCCTCGAGGTAGATAGACTTATCCCAGTCGAGGGCGACATCCTTGATGAACTGGAAGGCATCGAGGTGCTTCTCATAGTTCTCGGGGAAGTCAGCAGCCATCTGCAGCGGGCTGTACATCGTCACATAGAGAGCGAGCTGCCCACCGATGGTGGAGTTGGCACGTGAGCCATTGGAGCACTGCATCTCGAAGATACCAGGCGTGTAGTCCATGGGGCCGCCCTGCAGACGCGTGAAGGGAAGGATAGCCGTATGCCCAGGGGTGATCCCGCCAAAGGCCTGATACTCCGTACCACGTGCACTCTCGTTGCCGATGAGGTTAGGATAGGTACGGCAGAGCCCCGTAGGACGGACGGCCTCGTGGGCATTGACCATGATCTTGTAGTCTGCAGCGCGCTCGATGGCATGCTGGTAGTGATTGATAGCGATCTGGCTGTAGTGGTGCTCACCACGAGGGATGAGGTTGCCGACATAGCCGCTCTTCACCGCATCATAGCCATAGTCCTTCATCAGCTGATAGGCTTGGTCCATGTGCTTCTCGTAGTTCATGATGGACGAGGAGGTCTCGTGGTGCATGATGAGCTTCACACCCTTAGAGTGGGCATACTCATTGAGCGCCTTGATATCGAAGTCGGGGTAAGGCGTCTGGAAGTCGAAGACATATTCCTTAGAGTTGCCGAACCAGTCTTCCCATCCGATATTCCAGCCCTCGACAAGGACACCACCAAAGCCATGCTGAGCGGCGAAGTCGATGTAGCGGCGGACGTTCTCATTATTTGCCGAGTGACGGCCCGAGGGCTTAGCCTTCGCGTAGTCAGTGATGCCGAGCTTGACGGAGGGGAACTGAGAGGTATAGGCCCAGTCACCCTTACCCGAGATCATCTCCCACCATACGCCGACGTACTTCGTGGGGTGGATCCAAGAGGTATCCTTGATCTTACAGGGCTCGTTGAGATTGAGGATGAGGTGCGAGGAGAGGACCTTGCGCGCATCGTCGGTGATCATGATCGTACGCCAAGGGCTCTGGCAGGGCGTCTGGAGGTAGCCCTTGATGCCCTGTGCATCGGGAGTCAGCCAAGAGCGGAAGACCATGTTCTTATCATCGAGATTGAGGTGCATCGCAGGATAGTTCACCAGCGCAGCCTCGTGGAGGTTGATGTAGAGACCATCGTCCGTCTTGAGCTGCAGAGAGGTCTGCACCCCCGTCTCGGAGAAGGAGGTCTGCGAAGCATTGTCCGTCACCTTCTTCTTGAAGAGCGGGCGGATCTCACTAAGGCGTGAGCGCGAATACTCGTACTCCTGCGTGTCGTAATCACCAGGGATCCACCAAGCGATATGGTCACCCGTGAGGGCAAACTCGGTGCACTCCTCCTTGACGACGAAGTAATTCAGCTTACTTCCCTCCTGTGGGAACTCATAGCGCAGGCCGACTCCCTCGTCATACACACGGAAGCGGAGATTCATCACACGCCCCGTCTTCTCCTGGATGAGACCCACCAGCAGCTCCTTGTAGTGATTGCGGATGGTCTTATTCTCGCCCCAGACAGGCGTCCAGGTCTCGTCAAAGGTCGAGGTCTTCTCCCCCGTCTGCGTGAAGCCCTCGAGGAGGCTCTCCGCATTGTGGAGCTCGTAGCCGAGGCGACTAGGCTTGATGACGGGCTTACCTCGGAAGGAGACCGAATAGTAGGGCTTGGAGTCACGGAGGGTGAAGGTCAGCTTCATCTCACCGTTGGGGGATGTCACCTCGGAGGCATAGACTCGACCAGCGAGCCCCAGACATACGAGGCACATAAGCATAAAGAATCTTCTCATATCTGCTTAGCTATATGAATTGTATGGATATAAACTCGTGGAGATAGGCATGCCCCAGCCCGCACTTGGGCTGGGGCATACTACGAGCCTGCCTGCATCAGGCAACAGGCTCTACTCAACATTAAATAGATGCTCGGAGCGGAGGATCTTACAGCTTCGTGAGCTTGAGGATCTTACAACCATGTGCAGGGATCTCTGCGGAGATCGTACCTGAGACCGTACCTTCATCCTCATGTGTCCAGAGGTTGCGAGCCTTCCACGAGCCGTGGATGCCGATCTGTGAGAGCGTGACGGAGCGCGTGGCGGCAGACTGATCGCGGTTGAAGAGGCCGACGACCCAAGAGCCATCCTTCAGCTGGCCGTACCAGATCTCGCCATCGATCCCCCAGAGGTCACGCTTGTAGGGCTGACCGACGAAGCCGTCCTTCTGCAGGGCGAGCAGCTCTTCATTCTGGAAGAAGGTGAGGTCATGAGCATTGGGGTAGTCCGTGACAGCGATAGGCCCACCTGCCATCAGAGGCAGGGAGATAGCCGAGCGCTTCTCGTCATCGCTGGCGAAGGAGCCGAGGCGGATAAAGTCTCCATCGAGGCGGACCTTGCCACGACCCGAGATCTTCGACCAGTTGATGAAGCCGTCAAAGGCATTCTCTGAGTTAGGCCAGCCACCACGTAGCGAGCCACGGTTGTTCTCCGAGAAGCGATACCAAGAGCCTTCGAGAGCATCGGCATTGATACGGATCATATTGCCAGCGTACTTCTCGATGATTGCATTGTTCTTGAGGTGGGGCATGACGAGGGAGACATAGACGCCGTACTTACGGGCGTACTTATTGATCCACTGCATCCCACGCACATAGCGCTCACGACCATAGCCACGGTCGATCTGGTCGCTGTAGTTCATACCGTCTTCATACCAAGAGAGGAAGTCCATACGGATGAAGTGCACGCCCATATCAGCGTAGTGCTTGAAGAAGGCCTCGAAGTGCTGCTCAGCTCCAGGGTGATCGGTGAGCACCCAACCGAACTGATCATTCTTCGTGGGGTGGAGGACATCCTTATCCTTCTCGGGATTGTAGCGCAGGCTACCGACAGTGATGCCATCAGTACCTGGGATGATCGCATTGGGATTGCTATAGTGCAGCCAGAAGGGATTGTCGTAGACCCCGAGCTTGAGCCCCTTAGCCTTGAGCTTGGCGATGATCGTCGAGAGCTCGATCTCGGGAGAGCTCTCATCCTTCTGAGAGCGGCTGTAGCGCGTCATATATCCGTCGTCCCCACCCATAGCAGCGAAGCCATCGGTGACGAGCATATCGTAGCCGTAGGGCTTGAGCTTGGTAGCGACGAAGTCAATAGCTTCGTCCCAGTCCTTCTCGGTGAAGATATTGGGGAAGGAGCCGTCCTTCTCCTGCTGACGCAGGGCGCCATAGACGCTCCAGTAGAGCGGAGCATAGTCCATGCCGGGGTCTTGAGCCAGTGGCGTCAGTCCTTGTGTAGGGTCGACCTTGTCGACGCTGAGGTCACTCGTCACGTCCCACGTGTTGCTATTGCAGCTGGTCATAAGAGCTGCCAGCGCCAGTGCGGCGATGAGGTATTTCTTCATATTCCTATTGTCTTGTTAGAGTCGTCGGCTATGCACCGATATACGTGACGTTGATCTTCTTCGTGGAGAAGTTGATAGTGATCTTGTAGGTCCCTGCCTGCGTCACCTTCCACTTGTGGTCAGCACCGCCTTGACGACGTCGCCAGCACTGATGCCCGAGGCATCCACCTCCGTATCAGCCTGAGGGGCCTGAAGCCAGTCACCAGAGAAGTCATCGTTGGTCGAGGTGAGAGCCACCTTGAACTCCCCAGTGCCGAGAGCACCCTGCCAAGAGAACTCAAGGGGCGAGGAGCTACTCTTCGTCATCGCCATACCCTTGATATCCCAGCCCTTAGGCGTAGCATCACCGACGAGGCGTGCCTCAGCAGTAGCAATACTCGTGCTGGCACCACCGACGTATTCGGCGGTGAGCTTGTGCGTCTTCATATCGATGGTGAGGACGTAGTTGCCAGCCTTCGTGACCTTCCACTTATTGTCAGCACTCTTATTGGTACCAGCGACGACGTCCAGTGCGCTGGTCGTAGCGTCCGAGATCTCGACATCGGCCGCCGAAGCATAGAACCAGTCCTTAGCCACGTCATCGAAAGCTACCGGTATTCGTAGCCATGAGCTTCAGTGCACCAGCCTTGAGCTCGCCAGCATAGACGAACTTATGCTCACCGACCTTCTTGAAGGCAAGCGCCTCACCGATATTCCAGCCACTGGCAGCATCGCCAAGAGCATAGAGCGTCTCGGTCTTCCAAGGATCACTCTTGGGGGCAGCGGTGAAGGACTCTACCTTGATCGTGCGGTTCGTGACGTCGAAGACGAGCTTATACGTCCCAGCCTCGGTGACCGTCCACTTATTGTCTGCGCCACCAGCGACCATACCCTGCTTGGATACCCCTTCGTGGCTGAGTGTCACACCTGCCTCGGGAGCCTGGATGTAGGGACCAGCGTAGTCCTTGAGGACCGTAGCGTCAGAGACGAGCTTGAATTCACCCGTCTTCAGTGCTCCCTCATAGGTGAACTGCAGGGGGCTGTCGGAGGTCTTCGTGAAGGTCGTAGCCTCCGTCGTTGACCAGCCCGCAGGAGTAGCGTCACCGATGAAGCCCAGCGTAGAGGTCGTGATAGGTATCACGGGCTCAGCGCCCTCATAGACAGCCTGGATCGTGCGCTCACGCAGGTTGATCGTCAGCAGATAGGTACCCGACTCGGTGACCTTCCACTTCGTGTCGTCACCTCCTCGGCGAACGCTGATGCCGCTCTCGGCGACACCTTTACTATTGATCTCGGTGTTTGCCTTCGGAGCATAGATGAAGGTCGCCCCCCCAGTCGCCCTTAGCGAGAGGGAACTTCAGCTCCCCTGCGGCGAGACGGCCATGGTAAGTGAAGACGAACTTATTGCTGGCATCGCGTACCAGCTCGGCAGGATTGTCAATGCTCCAGCCCGCAGGCGTAGCGTCACCTACCATATAGAGATGGTCGACCTTGAGAGGGAGCTCCTCGTCGATGACTACGATGTCCTTGTCATCATGGCATGACTGGAGGACCGCTGGGACGGCGAGCACTGCGAGAGCCCATATCCCATACTTGAATATTCTGTTCATGTCTAATCTGTGTGCTTTAGAGATTACACCTTAGTATGTAGTGGAGTTAGTAGCCGGGGTTCTGCTTGAGGTTGCGGTTAGCCCCAAGGATATCTCGGTGAAGCGGGAAGATGAGCGTGTGGCTATCGGCATCGGCCTTCTTATCCCACCAAGCATCGAGGAACTTCCCGAAGCGGATGAGGTCGATACGGCGACGCCCTTCGGCGAAGAACTCACGGCCCCATTCGGCGAGCATTTCCTTGAGATCAAGCTGTGCCGTACCCTCGGGGGCGTAGAGTGCCATCGACCAGTCGGCAGATGGGTAGTTACGCTTACGGACGCTATTCAACAGCTGGGCAGCTGTGGTCGCATCACCACTGCGGAGCTTGCATTCGGCGAGGCTGTAGATGATCTCAGGCAGGCGGATCTCACAGTAGTCCGCCTCGAGCTGCCCTGACTCATCGTCTGAGTAGAGAGGATACTTGGCGAACATCCAGCCAGAGTTATCGTCCCCGTCCTCCAGACGGCTCTCAGAGGTAGCGAGCCACTTATTCCCGTCGGTACCGCCGAACTTCCCTACGGCATCACGCAGGTCAAGCGTATAGCGCCCGTTGTGATCCTTGAGGTAAGCCGTCTGCCCCTTGTCATCCGTGTAGGAGATCTTGCCGAAGATGAAGAGCCCTTCGCGGCGGTTGTTGCCGAGGTTCGTGTACATCTTCAGGCGGACATCGGAGGGATATTGCTTGAAGCGCTCAATAGGCATACCCAGCTCATAGGTGTACTTCTCACCCTTGGGGTTGTAGCTGGGAGAAGCCGAGTACTTGATGTTGTGCGTACCGACCTTGTTCTTCGTATCCTTGAGCCAGTCACTGGCCTTAGAGGGGACAGACCACCAGTACATATCGCCAGAGTAGTGCCAGTGCGTACGACCTGCTGAGGCAGGGAAGGCGAAGATGACTTCGTCGGAGGTCTGGTTGTCCCAGTCGAAGGCAGCATCCCAGCGGTCAGCTACCTTGTATGAGCCGTACTTGCCGTCGAGGATATCCTGAGCGTACTGCGCACACTCGGTGTAGTGATCTTCACCGATGTAGACCTTCGCATTGAGGTAGAGTCGCACCAAGAGAGCTGCGGCACTGGCCTGCGTCCACTGCCCTTGGATAGCCTGATTGCCACCGAGAGATGTCTTGCGAGTCAGCTCGGGCAGGGCGGCCTTCAGCTCAGACTCGATGAAGTCATAGACCTTGCGAGGCTCTACCTGCCCCGTGGAGTTCTTACTCGTGTCGTAGTAGCTCACCGCCAGAGGAATGTTGCGGAAGGCATCCAGCAGACGGAGGTAGAACCACGCACGCAGCACTCTATTCTGCGCCTTGAGGTTCTTGAACTCCGCATCGGAGAACCCGAACTTCGCGGCTGAGCGCTGCTCAAGGTCCTCGATCACGAGGTTAGCCTGCATGATCCCTTGGAAGCAACCATTGTACTCCGTCTGGGCTTCGCCGTTGGTCGTGAGCCACTCATGGCGGTGCATACGTGCCCAGCGTCCACCATCATCCCACCAGTCTTCGCGGGTGGGGGTGATGAGCTGGTCAGCAGACTCTTCATTGAGCACGTGGCGGCTCTGCACGCTCCAGAAGGCGTGCTCAAAGGGGCGGAAGACGGCACGGATGACGTCCGACTTCGTGTTATAGTAGTTCTGTGAGGCGACCTGATCGTAGAGATTCTCGTCCAGGTTAGTACATCCCACGAGGCTGGCAGCGACGAGCGCACCTGCCATATATTTCATTGTCCTTCTCATTGCTTACTCTGTATGATGTCACAGACAGTGATGTCCATCAGTAGATTAGAAGTTCACCTGCGTACCGATCATGAACTGACGGGTCGAGGGATAGTACGAGCGGGAGCCCGTAGCCCCTGGGTTCAGCCCATTGACCTGATAGTTCGAGGGGTCGATACCAGAGAACTTGGTGATGGTAAAGAGGTTGCTCGCCGTAGCGTAGATGCGTACAGCATCGATGTACTTCTTCTTCAGACTCAGCGTATAGCCGAGGCTGACTGAGGAGAGCTTGAGGTAGTCCCCTGGCTCGAGAAGTAGTCGGAGACGATGGGGTTCTGCGAGACGATCTTATTCTTGCTATAAGCCTTGTCCATCACATTGCCCTGGAAGTTCCGCGTCCCATAGTAGAAGTCGTGGATATTGAAGAGGTCGAAGCCGAGTGCCGTCTGGAAGAAGAGCGAGGCATCGATATTCTTATAGCGCAGGGTATGGGTCATCGAGCCGGTGAACTGAGGCAAGCCATTGCCCACATACTGGCGGTCATCGTCGGTAGCATTATCTGCAAGGACCTTGTCGCCGTCCTTGTCGTAGACTACCCAGCGGCCCTGAGGATCTACCCCAGCATACTTCAGCATATAGAAGTTCCCGATACGCTTACCCTTCTCGATACGCTGCAGGTTGTGGAAGGGATAGGGATCCTCCGTGCTGACGACGTCGTAGTAGTCCTGCCCGACGAACTTATCATTGCTGAAGTCCACGAACTTATTGCTCATCGTAGCCCCGATGACATTGATCGTGTAGGTGAAGTCCTTTGTCTTGACGGCATTCCACGTGAGGTCGAATTCGAAGCCGCTATTGCGCATCGTACCTACGTTGACGAAGGTCGAGGTGAAGAGATAGGGAGGCACCGAGACATTGTAGTCACCGAGGAGGTCCTGCTGCTTACGGCTGTAGTAGTTGAAGGAGCCGTAGAGGTCACCACCGAAGAGCGTCCAGTCGAGACCGACGTTCCAGTTCTGACCCTTCTCCCAGCGCAGGTCAGGGTTGACGTTCTTGCCAGGTCCCCATACCTGATAGTACTTACCATTATATAGGTAGTAGCCGAAGCCCGACATCGTGTTGAGCGAGCGGTAGCTGTCAAAGGACTGGTTCCCCGTGATACCGAAGTCACCACGGAGCTTAAGGTCCGTGAGCCAGCTCTTCGTCCCAGCCATGAAGGCTTCGTCAGAGATACGCCAGCCGGCAGAGATAGCAGGGAAGTTCCCCCACTTGTGGTGCTCACCGAACTTCGATGAGCCTTCGTGACGGAGTGAAGCCGTCAGCATATAGCGGCCCTTCCAGTCGTAGCTCACACGACCGAAGAAGGAGATGAGCTTGGAGTCATTCTTATAGGACCCCATACCGAGCTCCCCTTCATCCTTAGCGTAAGTACCGCTACCGAGGTTGTTGTCCTCGAGCGCATCGTTGGGGAAGTCCTTATTCGCAGCGTTCAGCCCTGAGTACTGCTCATACTGATAGGAGTACCCTGCCATCACCTTGAAGTTGTGATTGCCGAAGGAGTTGACGTAGTTCGTGACCCACTCGAGGGTACGTATAGCACTCTTCGAGTAGTCCTGTGAGGCCTCACCTTCACGACCGGCATTGATCGCCAGCGTACTCGTCGAGGGGCGGAACCACTGATTGTAGTTGTCATACTGGTGGTCAGCGAAGGTCAGCTGCGTGGTCAGCGTCTGACGATCCTCCTTATTCAGGAGCAGAGGCAGGAGGTTGAGCTTGACGGTACCGTCCCAGTCAAGGAGCTTCGTCGTACCCGTGCTCTTATCCTTCTTCAGGAGCTCAAGCGGATTGTAGCCAGCAGCCTGCCCCTTGAAGTTGTAGTAGAGCGAAGGATCCTTGGGGTCCATGATAGGTGTCGTGGGGTTAGCCTCGACAGCATTGCGGAAGACATCCCAAGAGGCATTCTTGCGGTAGGCGATACGGGGAGCGACATTCAGCGAGAAGGTGATGAGACCACCCTTTACCGTGTGGTTCAGCGCGACACGTGCACCATATTCCTCACGACCCGAATAGAGATCGATACCATTGGCGCTGCGGTAGTCAGCCGACACACGATAGTTCGAGCGAGCACTACCACCGCTGAGGCTGAGCGAGTGCTGGGTGCGTGCCCCGACACGGCTCACCGCATCAAGCCAGTCGACACTGCCCCCGAGGTCGTAGCCGACACCCGAGGCCAAGCGGTTTGCACGATACTCATCAGCACTGAGCATATCGAGCTCGCGCTTGATGACGTCGAAGGAGACCGTACCCGTGTAGGTCGTATGAAGGTTGCCGTCACGGGCGCCCTTCTTCGTCGTCACGAGGATGACCCCATTGGATCCGCGCGTACCATAGATGGCACTAGCAGCCCCGTCCTTGAGGATGTCAAAGCTCTCGATATCGTTGGGGTTGAGGTTCGTCAGGTTACCACCAGGCACCCCATCGATGACGATGAGTGGACCAAGGCCTGCAGCACGGGAGGAGACCCCACGCACCTGGATGCTTGCCTGATTGTTGGGGTCACCTGCTCCGGTATTCGTGATGCTCACACCAGCGACCTTCCCCTGGATCATCATCGAGGGGTCGACGGTAGCCATCTGAGAGAAGTTCTTGGAGGAGACGTGGGTGACAGCGGAGGTCAGCTCCTTCTTACCCATCGTGCCATAGCCGACGACGACGACCTCATTGAGTGTAGCCGCCTCTTCGGTGAGGACGACCTTGATCTCACGACGGCCATCAAGGGCTATCTCAAGGGGCTTGTATCCGACGTAGCTCACGCGGATCGTAGCCTTAGGATTCTTAGCCTTGAGGACGAAGTGCCCCTGGCATCGGTCATCGTACCATTGGTCGTACCCTTCTCGAGGACGGTCGCCCCGATGATGGGCTCACCGGCTGGGTCAGTCACGGTACCCTTGACGCTCACGGTCTGGGCAAAGAGGCTGACCGAGGTGAGTACCAAGGTCGATGAGAGGAGTAGTCGCCGCAGCGAGGTATCCACGCTTTGTACAGTTTCCATCATTGATATGTAGGTTAGAATTTTTATCCCAACAGTTAGGTATCTGACGACTCGGATGAGTGGCAGAACTTAGCCCAATCGAATCGCTACCAACGAAGATAGACGAAATGCATACGCGAAGAGGGTGAGGTACTAAGTATATAGTTGGTGTAGAAACATCCACTCTGATACTTAGCAACTTACCCTCTTTTTATAGACAAAAAAAGTAGTGATTATTGGGGCGGATTGGCGCCTTTCAGAGCCTTTTTCCCGATCTCCATGACCTGCTTCTCGAGCTCGTCACGGTCGCCTCGAGCACGATTGCGCATGCGGGTACGGTAGTTGTAAATCGTCGTCACCGAGTAGCGCAGGAAGTGTGCGATCTTGGTGCTGTCGGTGATACCGAGACGGATGAGTGCGAAGACACGCAGCTCGGTATTGAGCTTCTGCCCCGGCTTGAGCTGTACCTGCTCGTCCTCACGGAGGAGCGCATTGAAGTCCTCGACGAAGGTCGGGAAGAGGTTGATGAAGGTCGTGTCGAAGCTGTCGTAGAACTCTGCCAGCTCCGTCTCGACCTCCTGATTATACGAGGTGAGGGCCTGCTGGATCTCCTTCGTCTTACCAGCACTGAGGAGCTGACGCAGGCGCTTACGGAAGCTCTCCATCTTCTCCAGATAGGTCGAGCACTGATCCATGTACTGAGTGATGTAGGCCTCTTTGAGGTACGAGGTCTCGGTGATGAGCTGATTCTGCCGCTTCATCTCCTCGTTGTACTCCACGAGCGTGCGGTTGACCTCATTGAGCTGGCTATTGGCATGCGCCAGATCCGTCTGCGCCTGCTGCAGGGCTTTCTTCTGCTTCAGGACGCTGAAGATGGCGAAGATGAGGCTCACGACAAGGAGGCTGATGGCGATAAGGACCCCTGTGATGACACGCTGTTGCTGCTGCTTCTTCTCCAGATAAGCCTCATTGACGACGGGGAAGGTATCGAGGATCTCGAGGATACGGAGGCGGGCATTACACGCCTTCGCATCAGCCATACACAGCGTGAGGTAGTGGTAGGCGCGGTCGATATCGCCCGACTGGAAGAGGATCACAGCGAGCTTGCGCAGGGCGATGTACTCACGTGTGTCGCTCTGCATATCGCTGATAGCAGCCAGCGTGTAGTAGTGTCGGGCCTCCTCGATACGCCCCATGTGGTAGTAGGCCTCGGCGATGGTGTAGTGGTAACCCGCATCGAAGCGCCCATCGCCCGTCGGCGTGAAGGGCAGGAGCTCACGTAGGGCCTCGGCATACTTGCCGTGGGCAGTCAGCTTATCGGCATAGATCATCCGATACATATTCGACCTCGCCTCATAGATCGTCAGGAGCGAGTCGCGGAAGTCATCGGTGAGGCTGGCGTAGGCGGCTTTCTCTTGCGCCGTCACGGCATAGTCCGCCATAAGACCGAAGAGGCTTCGGCAGAGGTGGAAGAACTGGCTACGCTGCCCCGGGAGGACGCCCCCCCTCACGCAGAGGCTTGATGATCTCATCGGCTTCCTTGAACATCCCGATCGTCATCAGCGCCGTAGCCCGATGTAGCAGGGCATTCTGCTTCTGCTCCTCATTGCCCGCCTGCTGTGCCAGCTGGGAGAGTGCCGTAGCATAGAAGAGCGAGGAGTCGGTATTGTATGAGCGATTCTCCTGCCACAGCGCCTCATAGAGGTTCATACGCCCCTCCACGTTCCCTGCACTCAGCTTACTCAAGCTCTGTCGCAGGGTCTCTAAGGCCTCCTCCTTGCGCTGCATGTAGGATGGGCGCTGCTCGATCGTCTGATTGAGCTTCACCAAGAGGCTATCCGAAGAGCCTGCCCACAGCGAGGGGAAGAAGGAGAGGAAGGCAGCGATAACGGCTACCCATTTTAGAGAAATCCGCTTGATCATAACCCCAAATTTAGAAAGTATCCTTGATTTATCAGTAAAAGCGCGTGAATTCGGCAGAGTTTTCGTCATCGAATATTCCACCTATGACGGCTCTCTCCCACCCTCTTTTCTTCTTATCCAGCGCAGGGAAAAGTGTCCTTCTTGTGAAGGAAAAAGCACCTTCACATAGTGGGTTTTCTCTGTCTATACACGTAGTCTTAAAGACCTGGTAGGTAAATCCAAATATCCACGTACGTAGATATTAGAACCACGTACGTAGCCCAAACTTTTCTGCCACTCGTCCAAAACTTTTATCCCTACGCAGAGCAACAACCTAATAGAGGTCACTTCATAAAGCTATATAGCTTTCCTCACCATCCTATATAGCTCTATACACGCACCCATATAGGTCAGCGCAGCGATCTATATAGGTCAGCCCGCCGACCAATACGGTTCGCACACCCTTACTACGAAGGCGCAGAAAAGCCCGTCGTAGGAAGGCCCTTCCTGGAGGTAACTTCTGCCCCACGAAAAGGAATAGTACGGCAGGCTCCATACGTGGGGGAGAAGCCGTATCTTCGCAGTGTGAAACAGGTCGATACAAATCCATCCCGCCCTACCTTCCAGCCGCCCCTCATGACGGGGCTTTCTGAGCAAGGCGTCTCCCTCTCTCAGCCCCTTCCGCCTCACACCCGTCGCTCTCTCTCGGGGCTTATGGGTTCTGCCCGTGCCTTCGTCGCTCCGCGCATCCGAGAGGCGGCACCGCTCGTAGCACTCCTACGTGACGAAGAGGAGGCTGGCTACTTCTATTCGGACTTAGCCCAGCTCTTGGGCGAGGATGGTGTACTCTTCTTCCCCTCAGCCTATCGCCGTGCGATCCGCTATGGGCACCGCGATGAGTCGAGTGCCCTCCTGCGCTCCATGGTGCTCAGCGCCCTGATAAGTGCAGCAGCACCAGGCGGCACTCCCCTACCCATCCTCGTCACCTATCCCGAGGCCCTAATGGAGGGGATCCCTCAAGAGAGTGGCACGAAGGAGGAGCCCCTCATCATCCATCGGGGGGACGTCATCGAGCGTGACCACCTGCGTGACCAACTCCTCGCCTGGGGCTTTGAGCGCGTGGACTACGTCTATGAGCCGGGGCAGTTCGCCCTACGTGGGAGCATCGTCGACATCTATTCCTTTGCCTCCGAGCTCCCCTACCGTCTGGACTTCTTCGATGACGAAGTGGAGAGCGTGCGCTGCTTCGAGGTCGATAGCCAGCTCTCCGTACGTCAGCTCACAGAGATCACGCTGAGTCCCGACCTCTCTCAGGGCTCGGGCGACCTCACATCGCTCATCAGCCTGCTCCCTGCAGGCACTCAACTCCTCCTCTCGGGTGGCGGCTCGCTGAGTACCCGCCTCGAGATGACTTGGACCGAAGCCCCACTGCTGCAAGACGGCGAGGGCTTCGAAGATCTTGAGGCGCTGCGCCGCATGCTCATCGAGCCCAGCCAGCTCTTCGCCGAGATCCAGGCTCTCTCGGGCTACGAGCTGACGGACGAGGCTACACCGAATGGCCTGCACTTCCACACCACACGTCAGCCTCTCTTCCACAAGGACTATGATGGCTTAGCTGCCCAGATCCGCTCTTGGCGCACCGACGGCTATACCATACATATATGTGCAGCGAGCCGTGAGGGGCACGAGCGTGCCCGCGACATCCTCACCCCACGCCTCAGCGAAGCCGAGCTACCCACAGAGGTGACCCTCGGGCTGCATGAGGGCTTCGTCGACGAAGACCACCGCTGGGTACTCCTCACCGAGCACGAGCTCTTCGACCGCTACCACAAGTACACCCTGCGCAGCGACAAGGCCAGCTCGGGGAAGGTCACACTCTCGCTGAAGGAGATCCAGAGCTTCAGCCGTGGCGACCTCATCGTCCACGCCGACCACGGTATCGGGCGCTTCGACGGCCTGGTGAGTATGCCTCAGGGCGACCACATGCAGGAGTTCGTCAAGCTCGTCTACCGCAACAATGACACCATCTATGTCAACCTGCACAGTCTGCACAAGCTCTCCCACTACCGCTCGGGCGAAGGGGGGGAAAGAAGTCACGCTCAGTGCAGTCGGCTCGGGGGCATGGCAGCGGATCAAGGAGCGCACGAAGAAGCGCATCAAGGATATCGCCCGTGATCTGATACGCCTCTACGCCAAGCGCCGTGAGACGGAGGGCTTTGCCTTCAGCCCCGATACCTACCTCCAGCACGAGCTCGAGGCATCGTTCGCCTTCGAGGACACCCCCGACCAAGCTGCTGCCGTCACCGCTGTGAAGGCCGATATGGAGCGCCCCTATCCGATGGACCGCCTCCTCTGTGGGGATGTTGGCTTCGGTAAGACGGAGGTAGCCGTGCGTGCCGCCTTCAAGGCTGCCACCGACGGCAAGCAGGTCGCCGTCCTCGTCCCCACGACGGTCTTAGCGTACCAGCACTACCGCACCTTCTCCAAGCGACTGAAGGACTTCCCCGTGCGTGTCGACTACATCTCCCGTGCCCGCACGCCGAAGGAGCTTCGCGCTATCCTCGCAGACCTCCGTGAGGGGAAGATCGACATCATCATCGGCACGCACCGCCTGACGAGCAAGGACGTGGCGTTCCACGATCTTGGCCTCCTGATCATTGACGAAGAGCAGAAGTTCGGCGTCGCCACGAAGGAGAAGCTCCGTCAGCTACAGGTCAATGTCGATACGCTCACGATGAGTGCCACGCCTATCCCCCGTACCCTGCAGTTCTCCCTGATGGGTGCACGTGACCTCTCGAACCTCAACACCCCGCCGGCCAACCGCCGTCCCGTAGAGACGCTCCTCACGCAGACCACCCCGCAGATCATCCGCGAGGCCGTGGGCTTCGAGATGAGTCGCAACGGGCAGGTGTACTTCGTCAATAGCCGCATCAGCAACATTGAGAACCTCGCCGCCCTCATCCAGCGCGAGGTCCCCGACGCACGCATCGCCGTCGCCCACGGGCAGCTGGCACCGAAGGAGATGGAGCAGATCCTCATCTACTTCGGCAACCACGAGTACGACGTCCTCGTAGCGACGAAGATCATCGAGAATGGTATCGATGTGCCGAACGCCAATACCATCATGATCCACGACGCGCACCACTACGGCCTGAGCGAACTGCATCAGCTCCGTGGTCGTGTAGGACGTAGCGACCGCAAAGCCTTCTGCTACCTCCTCACACCTCCGCTCGAGGGCCTCAGCGAAGACTCCAAGCGCCGTCTGCGTGCTATCGAGAGCTTCAGCGATCTGGGTAGCGGCATACGCATTGCCCTGCAAGACCTCGACCAGCGTGGTGCAGGCAACGTCCTCGGCGCCGAGCAGAGTGGTTTCATCACCGATATGGGCTACGAGACCTATCAGAAGGTCTTCTCCGAAGCTATCCGAGAGCTCAAGGCCGATGAGTTCGCACACGTCTATGCCGACGACGATAAGCAGAGTGACGGCAGTGAGCTCGCCGACCGCTTCGTCGCCGAGACGCAGGTAGAGAGTGACCTCGAGCTCGCCCTTCCCGATGAGTACGTACCCTCGGATAGCGAGCGTATCCTCCTCTATCGTGAGCTGGACAGCCTCAGCGAAGACAAGGAGCTTGAGGACTTTGCCTCCCGACTGCGCGACCGCTTCGGTGCCCTTCCCCCAGAGACCGAAGAGCTTGTCCTCATCCCTCGCCTACGCCGTCTCGGCCATCACCTCGGCATCGAGAAGGTCGTACTCAAGGGTGGCTCTATGAGTCTCCACCTCATCGCCGATACCTCCAGCCCGTACTACGCCTCGGAGACCTTCGGCCGACTCCTCGAGTACGTGGCACGCAACAGCCGTCAGTGCGAGTTCGTCCAGCGATCGGGTCGCCACATCATCCGCGTGCATCATATCCCCCTCCGTCGCCGCAGCTATCACCGTGATGCAGCACATCCTCCAGCGCCGCATCGAGGGGACACGAGCCTAACCACACTGCCACTACCATCACCTGACTATCTATGAGCTACATTCATCTCATCACCGGCGGCGAGCGCTCTGGCAAGAGCACCTATGCCGAGAGCGAAGCTCTGCGCCTCAGCAGGCAGCCCGTCTATCTGGCGACGGCCCGCATCTGGGACGAAGAGTTCCGCCAGCGCATCCTGCGTCATCAGGAGCGTCGCGGCCCTGAATGGACGAACATCGAGGAGGACATCCGCCCCTCCAAGCACGACTTCACGGGGCGCGTCGTCCTCATCGACTGCATCACGCTGTGGGCGACGAACTATTTCTTCGACATGCAGCAAGACGTTGATCAGGCGCTCGAAGCCCTTAAGAAGGAGTTCGACACGCTCGTCCAGCAGGACGCCACCTTCATCTTCGTCACCAATGAGCTGGGCATGGGCGGCATGTCCGAGTCCCGCACACAGCGCCTCTTCACCCAGCTACAGGGGTGGATGAACCAGCATGTAGCCGCCCGCGCAGACCGCGTCACCCTGATGGTCAGTGGCCTTCCCCTCACCGTCAAGGGCTGAACTCACCCGAATTACTCCCTACCACAATGCAAGACTTCGATATCCGCCCCATCCCCGAGGAAGAGATCTACCGCGCCCAATGCTACATCGACCAGATCGCCAAGCCTCTGGGCGCCATGGGCAAGCTCGAGACACTCGCCGCACGCCTCGCCGCACTCCAAGACACCCTACAGCCCAGCCTTTCGCCACGTGAGCACTTCGTCTTCGCTGCCGACCACGGCATCGAGACCGAGGGCGTGAGCAAGAGCCCGCGCGAGGTCACCCATCAGGTCGTCTACAGCATGCTACGTGGTGGAGCGGGGATATGCTTCCTCTGCCGACAGCATGACTTCGCTCTGCACATCGTCGATGTCGGGGTAGATCACGAGTTCCCCCTCGAAGGGACAGCACTTATCCACCGCAAGATCCGCCGAGGTACCCGCTCCTTCCTCCACGAGTCTGCGATGACTGAGGAGGAGGTCGACCGCGCTATCTCTATCGGCGTCGTCTCGGTAGACGAGGCCGTCGAGCGCGGGTGTAAGCTCCTCTCCTTCGGTGAGATGGGTATCGCCAACACCTCTACCTCGGCACTCTGGATGTACTACCTCACCGACCTCCCTCTCGAGGAATGTGTGGGTCGTGGGAGCGGACTTGACTACGAAGGCGTACAGCACAAGCTCGCCATCCTCCGCCAGGCTGTGGACAACTATCGCGGTCCTCTGGATGCCGAAGCTATACTCCGCTACTTCGGTGGCTACGAGATGGTGGTCACCGTCGGGGCGATGCTCCGTGCAGCAGAGCGCCGCGTAGCCTTCCTCGTCGACGGCTTCATCATGACGGCCTGCCTACTTATGGCACGGGCATTATACCCAGCAGTCACTGATTATGCGTTTTATGGACATGCAGGGGATGAGGCGGGGCACGCTCGTCTCCTACGCTACCTCGGGGCCGATCCCATCCTGCGCTTAGGCATGCGTCTTGGCGAGGGGACGGGGGCTATCTGCGCCTTCCCTATCCTCGATTCGGCTGCGCGAATGCTCCGTGAGATGGCCTCCTTCACCACCTCTGGAGTCACCGACTACGTCAGCTCTCCCGAGTAGCTCTGAGCTCATTTGCACACGATTAAGTACCTTTGCCCCATATTCATCACAAGACTAAGTATAGACAGATGACCCTCTCCGACACTTGCCGCCGCGCACTCCTCTTGCTATCGACCGCACTCCTTATATATGTAGGTGCCAGCGCCCAGGGCGGGCGACGCATCCGTGAGCACGAGGTCCAGCGCGAAGAGACGGTGTATAGCATCGCACGTCGCTACGGTGTCGCCATCGATAAGGTCTACGAGCTCAACCCATGGGCCCGCCAACAGATCAAGGTCGGCGACAAGCTCCTCATCCCTTCTACTCCCGCTACACCTGCCACCACCTCCGCAGCTTCGTCCTCTTCGCAGAGCCCGAAGAAGCACCGCGTAGAGACGGGCGAGACGCTCTATGGCATCAGCCGTAGCTACGGCATTGACCTGGCGGACCTCCTGCGCGCCAATCCTGGGGTAACCTCCTCCACCGTCAAGGTCGGCATGGAGCTCGTCATCCCTGCTGCTAAGGGCGACAGCGCCACGACCACCACGCCTAAGCACGATGACAATGAGAGCAGCCTACCCTCACAGGTGGCCGCTTCACAGACGCGCATCCTCATGCTCCTGCCGCTGAAGAAGGACAAGCACTTCGTCGAGTTCTACGAAGGCTTCCTCCTCGGTATGTATCAGCTCAAGAAAGCTGGGATCTCTATGCAGCTCACCACGCTGGATGTGCCAACGATGAAGCGCTGAACGCCTACATTGATGCCGGCAAGCTCCGTGGTAAGGACCTCGTCATTGGTGGTGTCACCGAGGGGCAGATCCGTGCTATCTCCGCAGCTGCAGGATACAACTACTATATCATCCCCTTCAGCAAGGCCAGCCACCTCGAGACGGGTGAAGGCCGTGTCATCCTGACCAACGCTCACACCTCCACCATCATCGACCGCGTCATCCCTGCCTTCCTGCAGAAGTACAAGGGCCGCGAAGTCATCTTCGCCTCACGCCCTGGCGACACGGAAGACGGCTTCGTCAGCCAGCTCCGCTCGGCACTCAGCCACGCAGGTCTGCCCTTCCGCTCCATACAGGTAGGTAGTGGTGCCGTCGGAGGTATCAGCTCTGACGCTGTCGTCGTACCCGTCTCTCCCGACCGCAACCTCGCGATGGCAACTATGGCTGCTATCGGCACGCGTACGAGTGGCGTTACGCTCTTCGGCCACCCTCAGTGGCAGGCCTACGGCTCGCAGTTCCAGCAGAGTCTGCGCCGCTACAACACGACCATCTACTCGACGTTCTTCTTCGATCCTACACTTGCCGAGTCGAAGGACTTCCTGAGTCAGTTCACCGGATGGTTCAGCCACAAGATAAGCAACTCCTATCCGAAGTACAGCGTCCTCGGCTATGACCTGGCACGCTACTTCATCCGCGCCTACTCGATGTACGGCCGCAACTTCATCAACAGCATGTCGTCCATCCCCTCGGACGGCCTCCAGCTCGACTTCTACCTCCAGCGTAGCGACGAGGCGAACGTGTACACGAACACCCGCTTCTTCTTCGTCCACTACCCCAGCTCAGGTGCTATCACGCGTGAAGCTCATTAGTTCCCTCCGCCACAGCCTCGTCTTGATATGCCTCCTGCTCGCAGTAGCAGGAGCGCGCCTTAGTGCGCAGACGACGAAGGAGCCCTTCGCTCAGTCGGTATCCGTCGGGGTGCATGGTGGGATGACTGCCAGTCGATTCACCTTCGTCCCCTCGGTACGTCAGCGTCTGCACACGGGCCCCGTCGTGGGTATCGCCGTGCGCTACGACGTCGAGCGCGGGGCATCGCTGCAGGCAGAGCTGAACTACCGCCGTGGTGGCTGGCAGGAGCGCTATGACTCGCTCGCCACGAGCTACAGCCGCACGCTCGACTATCTCGAGCTTCCCCTACTCACGCACCTCTACTTCCGCTCGGGAGATATCCGCATCTTCATCAATGCAGGGCCATTCTTCGGCTATCAGCTCGGCGAATCAGCTACCAGCTCGGGCGAGGCGAATATGTCCGCACTGGACTCCACCCGCCACGGTATGGCCGTGCGCGATCGCTTCTTCTGGGGGCTCGGTGGCGGGCCTGGGATAAGCATCCCCATCGGCAAGCGTCAGCGCGTCGAGCTCGAAGGGCGCTTCGTCTACGGACTGGGCAACCTCTGGAGCTCTAAGCGTGGCTCGACCTATGTACAATCGTCGGAGATGTACTTCGGGGCGACGCTGAACTATTTCTTCCGCCTCTGACCTCGCGGCTGCTCACCGAGGGTGCAAGTATAAAATGACTATCTTTGCCCCACATCTCAGCGCGGCAAGAGCTCTGCACAAGAGGAGATGAGCCCTCGTAGTTCAACGGATAGAACAAGAATTTCCTAAATTTTAGATAGCAGTTCGATTCTGCTCGGGGGTACACCCACTATCTCCACGCCCCACCATCCCACTGCGGATGGTGGGGCGTGGTGCTTATATACCTACCACACAATCGTGGGGGGAGGCAATTCACTCCACTATTTCTTCGCAAAGCAACCAGTACTGGTCGGCGATCAGACCACTACTGGTCACGACACGAAGTAGTACTGGTCACTATTACTTACCAGTACTGGTCCCTGAGTGGACCAGTACTGGTTCATTTTATCTCCTCTACAGCTTCGCACTAATCGCATAATAATAAGGATGTTTGCTTCACCCTAAAAAGCGTCCCTTCTCTCCGAAGACCATACACTCTACTGGTGCGTGCAGTCAAGGCAATATCTCCCATCACCTCAGAGAGTAATCCGAAGCTAAATCCTTAATCCACTCCTCTTTACCGTAGATTCTCTTTGGTTAGATTATCACTACCTTTGCTTATCAGTCAGAAGCAAAGCGCTTAAGCGTTACCCCTCTTCCCTCAAACAGCACAACAAAGAGAGCAAACTCATTCCCTTCTGCGTCATGCCCATAGCACTACGCAATCCGTGTGATGCGGAATAAGAAAGAAGTGCTAAAAACAGATTAACCAGTAACGACTCCCAACACAAACATGAACAAGTTACAGAGACTCCTACTCTTCTCGGTATTTAGTATCAATCTTATCCCCTTTTCAATATCGGATACCTACGCACAGACACCGCTAACAAGCAAGCAGCACACACGCACCATCCAACGTTCTTTCTTTGGATGTAAAATCGGAGAAACAAACCAAACACAGTTTCTGCAATCCATGAAGGCGTATAGCGATATTCAGGTAAAGAAGCAGGACAATTTGACCCTACCACTCAAAGCTCGCTACTATGTATATGGACTTCCCTTTGCAGGAGTACCAACTCGAAGCATCATTTTCACCTTCTACGAAGACGTACTCGTGTCAGTCGTTATGCGCTACTACGAGACTAGCGATAGCGAGTTATTCTTCCACCTATCATTGCTCCCAGAGTACAAAAGACGATATAAAGGGCTTGCCGTAGACCTATCCACCGCTCTATCACAAGAAGAGCAAGCATTAACACATGCACTCTACTACGATGGAACAACAGCCCTACTCATTGGGACAGAGTACTACATTAGATACTTCAACCTCAAGCTCTTCAATAAGATGAGAGCATATTCAACATCTGAACTATAATACCATAAGCCTATGAACAACAAACTACGCATTGCTCTCAAAGTAATAGGACTTTTTGCGCTAGCTGTATTTATCCAATCTGTGGCAATTCCTTTCTTAGGGTCCATACTCGCTGGAGCGATAGAGCTAAACATCTACTTCGGAGTAGCCCTTATGCTCCTGCTCCCATTGGCAATCGGTGGATGGCTATTATACCGAGAGTATAAGCAAGCAGACGAAGGAAACAAGCAAAAGTAGTAAAGCACCTTGCAGATAGGAACTCCCTATTTCACCCCCGCCCCACCATTCCACTGCGGATGGTGGGGCGGGGCGCTTATATTCCTACCTCTAAGGCGTAGAGGGAAGGCGTTTGATCCCCTATTTCCTCGCAAATGAAGCACTACCTGTATGCGGAGCGAACCTATATTGGTCAGCGGGCGAACCTATATTGGTCGAGATGCAGACCAATATAGGTCGCTGCGTGAAGCTATATAGGTTCGCCCGTCGACCAATATAGGTTCACACCACCCTCCTACAGGTCTATGCTCCAATTCCCTCAAAATGAAGCCATTTTATTCTACCTTGTAATCTGCATCTACATCTGGAGAAGAGGCAGATCTCCTCACCTTGGGCGAGAGGCGAGGTGAGAAATTGCAAGAAATTTCGCCGAACATTTGGTCAATTCAAAACTTCGTCGTACCTTTGCAGTGCAAAAGGGAAAGGCAAACCTCCCAGAGCAAATTTGAAATGCGGAAGTAGCTCAGTTGGTAGAGCATAACCTTGCCAAGGTTAGGGTCGCGGGTTCGAGTCCCGTCTTCCGCTCCAATAGGTTTCCATAGTTTTGATGTGTATTTGTTTGATGAGGCATTCTAAGATTCACTTAAGTGATCTTGGGATGTTTCTCTCTTTTATGCCTATTGCATACGGAGATCAGCCCACTGAAAGGCCACTCCTCCGCGGCACATCATCTGCGCTGCACCTACTCACATCGACCATCGCCCCAGCCCGTCTCACCCCTCACTCCATACTATCTTGATCGTCTGCATCGCCGAGAAGCCCAGCGTGGCACGTGACATAGCGAACATCCTCGGAGCCACCATCCGTAGGACCGACAAAGGTATCGGCCACTACGAAGGCAACGGGTATGCTGTGACCTGGACCTTCGGACACCTCTGCACGCTGAAAGAGCCCCACGACTATACGCCGGGGTGGAAGGCGTGGAGCCTGGCGTCCCTACCTATGATCCCCGAGCGCTTCGGCATCAAGGCCATACCCATCGAGCACTATGAGCGACAGCTCGCCGTCATCGGAGAGCTCGTCGCAGGCGCCGAGATGGTCATCAACTGCGGTGATGCTGGGCAAGAAGGGGAACTCATCCAGCGCTGGGTACTCCAGAAGGTGGGCTGTAAGGTGCCCGTGCGCCGTCTATGGATCTCCTCCCTCACTGACGAAGCGATCCGCGAGGGCTTCGACAAGCTCCGCGACGGCTCCGACTACCAGTCCCTCTATGAGGCGGGCTTAGCGCGTGCCATCGGCGACTGGCTCCTCGGGATGAATGCCACCCGACTCTATACCCTCCGCTATGGCGGCAGCGACCGCAAGCAACCCCTCTCCATCGGACGCGTACAGACCCCTACCCTCGCCCTCATCGTGGAGCGCCAAGAGGCTATCGAGAACTTCAAGAGCGAGACCTACTGGGAGCTGAAGACCCGCTACCGCGAGGTCATCTTCAGCGCCGACAAGGGTAAGTACAGCGACAAGGCGAAGGCCGACGCTGCCCTCAAGAGCATCACGGGCGAGCCCTTCACCATCACCAGTGTCAAGAAGAAGGATGGCAAGGAGTCCGCACCGAAGCTCTTTGACCTGACGAGCCTGCAGGTAGCGTGCAACCGTAAGTTCGGTATGAGCGCCGAAGAGACGCTTGCCACCGTACAGTCACTCTATGAGAAGAAGGTGACGACCTACCCACGTGTCGACACCACCTACCTCAGCGAAGACCTATATCCTAAGGTCGCAGGCATCCTGCGAGGCCTCGTCATCCCACCCTACCTCAATCTGGTGAGCCCGCTCCTCAGTGGCGCCCCTATCCGCAAGAGCAAGAAGGTCTTCGACAACAAGAAGGTCACCGACCACCACGCTATCATCCCCACAGGGCAGTCGTCCTCAGGGCTCTCCGAGACGGAGACGAAGGTCTTCGACCTCATCGCCCGCCACTTCATCGCCGCCTTCTACCCCGACTGTCTCGTCAGCACGACGAGCGTCGAGGGCACAGCAGGCAAGGTGAAGTTCAAGACCTCGGGGAAGGAAATCCTCGAGCCAGGGTGGCGTGTGGTCTTCGAGACCGAGACACCCACCGAGACGAGCGAAGCCAAGGAAGGCGAAGAGGGCGGAGAAGCATCCGAAGCACTCCTCCCGACCTTCACCGAAGGCGAGACGGGCGAGCACATCCCCGAGCTACGCGAGAAGCAGACCCAGCCCCCGAAGTACTACACCGAAGCGACCCTCCTGCGTGCTATGGAGACCGCGGGTAAGTTCGTCGAGCAGGAAGAGCTCCGTGAGGCGATGAAGGAAAATGGTATCGGACGCCCCTCGACACGTGCCAATATCATCGAGACGCTCTTCAAACGCGGCTACATCGTCAAGGAGAAGCGCAGCCAGATCCACGCCACCGAGACGGGCCGACAGCTCATCAAGCTCATCAACTACGACCTCTTGAAGAGTGCTGCACTCACGGGCGAATGGGAGTACAAGCTCCGTCAGATCGAGCGTCGTGAGCTGGAGACGCAGGTCTTCATCGACGATCTCAAGGCGATGCTCTACCAGCTCGTGCAGTCTGTCCTTGCCCCACAGCCAGCACCAGCACCCGCCCCAGCCCAGACAGCCCCCACGCTTCCCGTTGAGACAGGCGTGCCCTGCCCCCAGTGTCAGCAGGGTACCCTTCTGCGAGGTCGTGCGGCCTTCGGCTGCTCCGCCTTCCGTGAGGGCTGCACCTTCCGCCTCTCCTATGAGGAGTGCCCCAGCACAGCTTCGCCCGAAGAGCTGAGCGCCCGCCTGGGCGATGCGCCTCCCCTCTTCTGATCCCGATGCTCTCCTCTGCAAAAGCACGATATAAATATGGAGCCGTAGACCCAGGTCTGCGGCTCCATTCTCGTACCACGGCAGGGCGTAGAGTTACCAAGAAATAGCGATATTTGGCGGATTGACAACCGGAGGGCATACCTACGGCGTTCTATCTATTAGCGAAAAGTAGCATCTGATGGCAATAGACAGATACGTGTACACACCGACCAGCCGTGTGGAGAGGAAGGGATTCCACTCCATAGGGCTCACCCTCCTCTTTACCCTATTCTTCCTCTCCCTTGCCTGCCCCGCTCTCGCTCAAGAGCGACGAGGGACGCTTTCCAATGGGATGAGCTACATCCTCCGACACAATGCTCAGCCACGCAAGAAGATGGAGGCACGCCTCGTCATGTGTGTGGGATCCTGCACTCAGCATCCCGACGAAGCAGGCTACGCACACTTCATCGAGCATCTGGCGTTCGGCCGAACGAAGCACTTTGCCTCGGGCGGTATCAAGCGCTACGCAGAGCGTCTCGGCACACGCTACGGCGTCGGGCTGAATGCTATGACTGGTCACGACCGCACCGTCTATATGATCTCCCTCCCCACCGATGAGCCCCACGTCCTCGATAGCACGGCACTCATCCTCAGCGATTGGCTCACGGGACTCCAGCTCGACAGCCTCGAGGTGGAGCAGGAGCGCAGTATCATAAAGGAGGAGATACGCGCCTACGTACAGACCGATCCCTTCTACGCACTGAAGGTCGGCACGGGCATCCACAGCCGTAGTCTCCCCGTAGGCACAGCACAAGACATCGACCGTGCGACGGTGAGCGGCCTACGTGCCTTCTACCATCGCTGGTATCGTCCTTCCCTTTCGACCATCGTCCTCGTCGGGGACTTCGACCTCGATGCCGCGGAGAAGAGCCTACGCGCGACCTTCACCACCGCCCCCACCGCCCCAGCCCGTACCTATATCGAGCCAGAGCTGCACTACGCGCGTGGCCTACATCTCGAGAGCCAGAGCGACACCCTCATTCGCGCAGCGACCCTCGACCTCATCTTCCCCCACAAGACCCTCCCCACACGTACGCTCTCCGAGCTCTTTACGGAGAAGGTCCACCGCATGGCACTCGCTGCATGGAGTCACCGACTCGACAAGATCCGTGGCGCTAAGCTCGCTGACAGCTGGTATCTTGGCCGTACAAGCCACCTCTCCCTCACCCTCGAAGGCAGTCGCACGGCCGAGATCCTCCGCGACCTTCGCGAGGCTATCTCGGCACTGAGCGTACTGCGACGGGGCACGATATCGGAGCGCGAACTCACCCTCCTCAAGGAGCGTGCAAAGTCCGCCCTATACGTCGTCACAGGCGATACGCCCTCGGCTGGCTGGTGCGACTACTACACTGATGAGATCCTCCACGGCGACCACTTCCTCACCGACGAAGCGGAGAAGAAGGAGCTTGAGCGTCGCATCGACGGTCTACGTACCAGCGATCTCCGCCCCGCCTTTGACCGCCTCTACCGCTACCTCATAGGTCCAAGCAAGCTGGCGAGCTTCACACACAATGTGCAGCTCCCCGAGACAGCACGCCCACAGCGTGGCGCCATCGAGCGTGCTATCCAGCGCGGACTCGCAGCCCAGCGCACCCATCTCAGCTTCACTCCGCCTTCGGATGAGGCTACCGAAGAGAAGAAGAGCGCCATCCCACAGCTCCTCACTCCCCCTCAGACGCTCCCCACGGCACAGCTCCGTTCGTCGAAGCTACATCCCGACCTCGGCGTACAGGAAGCCTATCTCCCCAATGGCATCCGCATCATCCTGCGCCCACTCCCCGAGGCGGACTCTGTCGTGAAGATCGCCATCAACCACCCCTCGGGCCTGCGTGACATCCCGCTTGACGAGCAGCCCCGCGTGGCTTCGCTCGCGGCCTACATGGAGCTGGGTGGTATCGCTACCCTACCTCGTGAGCAGCTCGATAGCTTCCTCTTCGACCACGGCATAGCACTCACCCTCACCGAAGCCATGGACTGGGGGACACTCCTCGGTACCGCTCCCACGGGCAAGACCTACAGCCTCCTGCGCCTGATGAAGGAGAAGATGCTACACCCCGAGGCTGCAACGGCTGACTTCGAGGAGGCACGCGAATCACTCATCACTGCCCTCGGGCGCCCCAGCCGTCTGGAGCAAATGCTTGCCCGCGATCCCGAGCGCAAGCTACAGCGTCGTCTGGATAGCATCCTCGGCACCTACATCCCCCAGCGCGAACCTGAGACCGAAGCCGAAGCACGTGCCCTCAGCCTTCCCTATATGATCGACTTCCACACCGACTATGGACGCGCACCGAGGGGATGACGATCGTAGTCGTCGGACGCTTCGACAGCGAAGCTCTCCTCAAGGAAATCTCGAGCGTCTTCGCTGACCTTCCCCAGCGCCCCGCGAAGCCCACCCTCCCATCTACGGGCCAGCTCACGGCAGAGAACTATACCCTCGAGGATACCGATGCTGGCGACGAGACGGCACTGCACAACGTCTACTACGGCACCTACGAGCCTACCCTACGTGGTAGTCTACGCCTCAAGCTCATGCGTGAGCTCCTGCGCAGCCGGCTCATCGATCGCCTGCGCTCCGAGGCGGGCATCATCTATTCGCCCTACCTCTATATGGAGTACCGTCCGAAGCCCGAGCCCTTCGTATGGTTCCGCCTCGAGACGCTTGTGAAGAGTAGCAATGCACCCCTGGCCTGCAAGCTCATCGAGGAGCTGGTCGAAGACCTCCAGACGAAGCTCGCCAGCCCCAGCGAAATAGCCGACATCGCCCGCACCTTCCTCATCAATAAGCGCGAAGCCCTCACCGAGAGTGACCTGGCTCCTTGGCAAGATATGCTCCTTGGCCTCGTGCGTAGCGGTGAGCGCCTCGAGGACTTCGCTCAGTACGAGCAGATCCTTCGCTCCATCACACCCGAAGAGCTCCGCACCGCCTTCCGCACGATCCTCAGCCCTCAGCGTCACCTCATCTATTCGATTGTACCCAAGCAATGAAACTCCTCCGTACCCTCACCCTGCTCCTAACGGGGCTTCTCTTCTCCCTCTCCGTATCAGCGCAGAAGACTGCTGAGCCCATCGCCTACCGCCTCGTAGACTCCGTCGGGCGACCCACCACCTTCGACAAGCTCATCACACGCGCCGCTGGTGCCGATGTCGTCTTCTTTGGGGAGCTGCACAACAATCCCATCAGCCACTGGATGCAGCTCCGTGTCCTCGAGGCCCTGCAGCAGCGTAAGGGGCAGAACCTCACCCTCGGGCTCGAGATGCTTGAGGCGGATATCCAGCTGATCCTCGATGAGTACCTTGCCAAGACCATCAGCCCCAAGAGCTACGGCGATGAGGCACGCCTGTGGCCGAACTATGAGACGGACTACGATCCCGTCGTCTACTTTGCCAAGGACCATAGTCTCAGAGTCATCGCGACGAACGTACCCCGTCGCTATGCCGACCTGGTGAATCGCAAGGGACTTCCAGCTCTCGACTCGCTCAGCGCCGAAGCCAAGCGCTATCTTCCCCCCCTGCCCATCGCCTTCCAGTCCACAGAGCAGAGCGCAGGGATGTTCGCCGCTATGGGTGCTCTCGTCCACGGGGATAAGAAGAAGGAGAAGCGCTACCTCGAGGAGGCTCAGGCCATCAAGGATGCCACTATGGGCTACCGCATCAGCCAGCACCTCCGCCCTCAGCACACCTTCCTTCACCTCAACGGCTCCTATCATTCCCTGCAGAATGGCGGCATCGTCCCCTACCTACGTCGCTACGCTCCCAAGGCACGCATCGTGACGATCACGACCGTCCTGCAGGAGGATGTCCAGGCCCTCGAAGAAGCCTACCGCGGTATGGCAGACTTTATCCTCATCGTCCCCGAGGACATGACCCGCACGCACTAAGCTCCCCCATCACCCTACGGAATGAGCAAGCTCAACTTCATCGCCATTGACTTCGAGACGGCTACGCAGAAGCGCAGCTCCATCTGCGAGGTGGGTATCTGCGTCGTCCGTGATAGCAAGATCGTCGAGACGCGCTCGTGGCTCGTACAGCCCGAGGACAATACCTATGCCTATTGGAATATCCAAGTACACGGCATACGCCCCGAGGATACCGCCACGGCGCCCTCCTTCCCCGACGTGTGGGAGGAGATTGCCCGTGAGTATCTGAAGGAGTTCGACACGTTCGTCGCCCACAACGCTCCCTTCGACCGCAGCTGTCTGGAGCGCACGGCCGAGCTCTATGAGATCGAGCTTGGTGAGCTGAAGTGGGACTGCTCGCTGAAGCGTGCACGGCAGATCTATGACTTCGAGAGCAATTCGCTCGCATCCCTTTGCGACCAGCTCCAGATCACTCGTGGCAGGCACCACCGTGCTGGCGATGACGCCGAGATGTGCGCACGCCTCTACCTGAGGGAGTGGGCTGATGCCCCAGCGAAGGGCAGACGGAGGTAAGCATATCAGTACCGCCAGCCATATAAGGCAAGAAATCATAGAGGCAGGGGGACGAACCAGTATAAGTTCGTCCCCCGGCCTATATTCATATCCACCCAAAGCATTAGATTAGCGAGGGGTGAGCGAACTATATGGAGACTGTTGCCGAGAGTCCTGCCCCCTACTTATTGTGCTAAGGCATCGTGCGACCAGCTCCCCGATATACCTCTCCGAAGCGATACACAAGCCCTTCGCCTTATCGCGAGTATTCCTCTTATCCAGCGGAGGGAAAAGTGTCCTTCTCGTGGAGGAAAAAATCGCCTTCCCGTAGTGGTATTCTTCTATCTATGCACGTAGTCTTAAAGACCAGGTAGGTAAATCCAAACATCCACGTACGCAGATATTAGAGCCACGTACGTAGCCCAAACTTATCTGACACTCATCCACAACTTTTATCCCTACGCGGAGCAACAGTCTCATGTTGGTCAGCGGGTGAAGCTATATAGGTTCGCCCAGCGACCAATACGGTTCATACGACCCATCTGTATAAGGTAGCGAGGAGTGCCGTATCTTTGCAGGACAAAAGATCTACTACTCACGACAGCAATTCAATGAAAGCCCTCCCTCGAGGTACCGTCCACGGTCTCCTCTTCCTCATCGTCCTGACACTCCTTGTCCATGCCCTTTCGCTCGTGCCCTTCCTCCACGACCTGCGCCTCAGCCCGATGGTACTCGGCGTCATCGTGGGGATGATCTTGGCCAACACCGTTCGCTCCCAGTTCCCCGAGAGCTGGGATGGCGGGCTAAAGATCGCCAGCAAGCAAATCCTGCGTGCGGGGATCGTACTCTATGGCTTCCGCTTGAGCTTTGATACGCTCCTCGCCGTAGGTGGTGGCGCCATCCTCATCGACGTGATCATCGTCGCTGGGACACTCATCCTCGGGAACTACCTCGGGCGAGCGCTGGGCTTGGACAAAGACGAACGCTTACTCATCTCCTCGGGCTCGGCTATCTGTGGAGCAGCGGCTGTACTCGCCACAGAGCCCGTCGTAGGAGCGAAGCCACACAAGACGGTCGTCGCCGTAGCGACGGTAGTCCTCTTCGGTACGCTATTGATGTTTGGCTACCCACTCCTTTACCGTGCAGGGCTCTTAGATGCCCTTTCCCCACAAGCTGTCGGGGTCTACACGGGATCTACCATACACGAGGTCGCACACGTCGTCGGCGCGGGAGCTGCGATGACACCCGACCTCCAGAGCTCCAGCGTAGACATCGCGGGCATCGCGACGATGACGAAGATGCTCCGTGTCCTCATGCTCGCACCCGTCCTGATGATCCTCGGCTACATCATGCGCCGAGGAAGTGCAGACAGCGCTACCTCGGGGAAGATACAAGTACCTTGGTTCGCCTTCTACTTCCTCATAGCTATCGGGATCAATACGCTGCTGGGCATGGGAGCTGAGCACATCGGCCAAGTCCCAGCATATCACCAGCTGACACATATCATCGAGGTCATCGACGGCTTCATGCTGGCGATGGCGATGACAGCGATCGGCTTGGATGCGACCTTTGCCAAGTTCCGCCAGTCGGGTGCTAAGGCCTTCCTCCTCGCCCTCGGGCTCTGTGTCTGGCTCGTCGGCGGTGGCTATATCCTCGCTCGCCTGCTGGCATAGCCACGGGAGCGATAGGGACAAACATAAAACACGCAGCGCCCCGTGCCGTAGTGGCACGGGGCGCTGCGTATTTATATCTGTAGCAGTCGGAAGACTTAGCCCCAGAACTCGGCGCCACGGACCGTGCGACCACGGTGCATGACGAAGCGCAGCTGGAGGTCTTCGTCGAGGAAGAGGATATCTGCGTCGTGGCCTGCCTCGAGAGCACCCTTCGTATCCTGAATACCCATGATGCGGGCAGGCGTGTAGGTGCACATGTAGACAGCATCGATGAGGGGGATATTAGCCTTCTGCACAGCGGTGCGGATGAGGAGGTCCATCGTAGCGATACTACCAGCGAGAGCCGAGCGGTCGGAGAGCTTGCAGACGCCGTCCTCGACGATAGCGTGACCCGTGGGGTCCTTGAAGTTCACCGTACCCGTGTAGAGGAGGGCATCGGTGGTGAGTGCCATACGTTCGCGGCCCTTCACAGCGTAAGCCAGGTGGACCATCACGGGAGGCACGTGGATACCATCGCAGATCACCTCGATATCGAAAGTCGGGCATATCGAGGATGGTCTCTACGGCACCGGGCTCCTTGTAGACACCGACCTTGTGAGCGACCTTCATCGCATTGTAGAAGTGCGTACCGAGCGTGTAGCCATGTTCCCAAGCTGCGCGGACGTGCTTGTCGTTGGCCTCGGTATGTGCCAGTGCGACGACGACACCGCGCTCACGGATGTAGCTACCGAAGTCCAGTGCGCCCTCGATCTCGGGAGCAGCGTCCCAGCGCTTGATGACACCGTCACCGCGCTCCATGATCTTCGTGTATTCCTCAGGACGAGCGGGGCGGATCAGCTCGGGGAGCTGAGCTCCAGCCATCTTCACAGAGAAGTAAGGACCTTCGAGGTGGAGACCTTCGACGGTGGACTCATCGTCCTTCATCAGGACCTCCGTGCACTCGATACCCTTCATGATCGTCTCATAGCTCGAGGTGGAGAGTGTGGGGAAGATCGTCGTCGTACCTGCTGGAGGTGGTAATCCGATGCCGTGCGGAAGGCCTCTACCGTCCCGTCCATATAGTCTGCTCCGGCAGCGCCGTGCACATGCATCTCGATCCCACCAGGGATGATGTACGAGCCTCGAGCATCCAGCTGACGTGCGCCCTCAATAGGGAGGTCGGTATTAAGAATCGCTTTGATCTTCTTGCCTTCGACGAGGACACTGCCACCATCGATCCAGCCTGTGGGCGTGTAAATGCGCCCGCCTACGATCTGTATATACATTATCTATTGGATGTATTTGTATGAAATATGCTCATCAATTGTTCGCCCACCAGATGCACTGGCAAGCCCATTACCGTGTAGAAAGAGCCCTCGATACGGCGGATGGCACGGTAGCCGATCCACTCCTGTATACCGTAGGCGCCAGCCTTGTCCAGTGGCTGGTAGCGAGTGACGTAGTAGTCGATCTCCTCATCCGTCAGGGGGGAGGAACTCCACCGTCGCCGTGTCGGAGAATGCCACCGAGCGCTCGGCCGTCATCAGTACGACACCCGTAGTGACGGTATGCTTCTGCCCACTTAGCTCGCGAAGCATCGCCTTCGCCTCCGCAGCATCACGGGGCTTACCGAGGACTTTATCCCCGATGAAGACCAGCGTGTCAGCCGTGATGAGGAGCGTGCGCTCACCGAGAAGTGGGCGATAAGCCTCCGCCTTCACGCGGGCGATATAGAGGGGGATCTCATCGAGAGGCAGGTCAGTAGGGTAAGACTCATCGACACCCTCCAGACGGATCTGCTCAAAGGGAAGATCCAGCCCACGCAGGAGCTCCACACGGCGCGGAGACTGTGAGCCTAAGATGATCTGGTAGTCGTTGAGATGCTTCCACATAGTTTATAGGTCTCCTTACCAGCCAAAGCCGGCTGAGAGCGACCACTGGCCATTGGCGCGCAGGGTCTGCTCGATGACGTCACGCACCACACCATAGCCCCCATCACAGAGGGAGATGTAGGTAGCGATGGACTTGACTTCGGGAGCGGCATCCGCAGGAGCGCAGGGCAGAGCCACGAGCTTCATGATGGGGATGTCGGGGATATCATCGCCGATATAGGCGATCTGGTCGGGGGTAATACCCGCTTCTTGGCAGAGGATATCGAGCTGAGCAGCCTTGTCCGAGACCCGCATATAGACGTGCTTAGCACCGAGCTGGTGGAAGCGCTGCGTCATCGCTTCGCTCGCACCACCGGAGATGACTGCCAGCGTATAGCCCTGCTTGACAGCGTACTGCATCGCATAGCCGTCCTTGACATTGACCGTACGCATAGGCATACCATCGGGGCCAATGGGGCTCACCGTAGCACTCACTACCCCGTCCATATCCAGGACGAAGGCGCGGATCTTCGACAGATCAAAGGGGATACTACTCATTTCCTAAAAGAATTTATAATACAAAGGTACAACCATTTACCCATATCTGTGCCTACTACCACTATAAAAGTGAGCGCATCGGCTCATAGAGCAGGTCTATAAAAGAGCGAAGCCGCCACAGCTGAGATGCTGTAGCGGCTTCGTCTTAGTCGTGATCGGGTCGGGTGAAGTTACTCGACCTTACCCTTGATACGCAGGGTGAAGGCCCCATCGCGGCCGTTGCTATAGACAGCGACATTCTTGAAGAAAGGACCAGACGGCCTGCGGGGTTGAAGGAGACAGTGATCTTGCCTTCGCGGCCTGGAGCGATAGGCTCCTGGCTGTACTCAGGCGTCGTGCAAGCGCAGGGCGTAGCGACGCGCGTGATCACCAGGGGAGCGTCCCCGACATTCTTGATGACGAAGGTATGTGAGACCTTACCATTAGCTTCCTTGATGATGCCGAAGTCAAACTCTGGCGCAGCGGAAGAGATGACGGCACCCTTACCGCTCTGTGCGACGACGAAGCCCACGCAGAGAAGGAGTGCTGAGAATATAAGAGCAAATCTTTTCATAATGTCCTAAATCGTTTAATATGATCCCTCTGAGAAGAGGCTATTTGCTGCAAAGATAGTTAAAACTATTTAAAAAGCCATTTTACTCGAAGGACAGCGTGAAGAGAAGCGCACGTGTCGCCATCCCACGAACGGCCTCGGTGAAGCGTATCCGTGGATCGCCCTGCAGATCGGGACGATGCGTTTGGTGAAGGTTCGCCAAGCCGTAGTGGAAGGTCAGCTGAGGCGAGAGCTTGAAGAAGGAGAAGTAGAGGTCGCACCCAGCGCCGATACTCAGCCCGTAGTCTATAGGGCGGAGGTGCAGGAGTTCGCTCGAGCGCGTCCCGAGCTGCAGGGCTGCATAGCCACCAGCAGCGACGAAGGGGCGGTAATTGCCCCAGCGCACGGCTGCCCACTTCAGCTCCAGTGGTAGCTGCAGGCTACTCGTGCGCAGAGAGAGGTGCTCTACCTCTTGGCTCCCATCGGTGTAAGCCACGGGCACATCCCCGAGATGAAGCGTCGGGAGCAGGCGTAGCTCCAGCTGAGGCACGAGGGTCACGCCCCCGATGACGCCGATACTGAAGCCTGGGTGCCACACGGGGCTATCGGCCCAGAGTTGTCCTCCCAGACTATTGACCGCCCCGCTATTGGTGATCCGCACATCGGGCAAGTGAAGCCCGAGGCGGAAGCCAATATAGTAGCGGCGTAAGTCGAGATAGGGCTGACGCTCGACGGCTCCCTCTTGCGCCCACAGAGCGGCGGAGCAAAGGAGGGAGAGCACGAGTGCGAAGGCAAGTGTAAGGCTGCGAAGGGACATATATATTATATGGTATCGTCCCACCGCACAAGGGGGCGGGAGGCTTACTGACGCACGTAGCGGCGCAGATGCTGCAGAGCGTAGCGCATACGCCCAAGGGCCGTATTGATGCTGACGCCTGTCTCTTCGGCGATCTCCTTGAAGCTCTTCTCTTCCCAGTAGCGAAGGCGCACGACCTCTGCTGCTCGGCAGAGAGCTGGCTCAGGCCATAGCCCAGCTCATCGACATATTCGCCGTGGATCAGGCGCTCCTCAGCGATAGCTTCGGGAGAGGGGGATCTGGATCGTCTGCAGGAGATCTTCGGTCGAAGTCCCCTCGATCGTCTGCTCTTGACCACGCGTGCGCTGACGGCGGAAGTGGTCCATGATCAGGTTGTGCGCGATGCGCCCGATCCAGCTGCGGAACTTCCCCTCAGCCGTGTAGCGGCCTTGGCGAATGGTCATCATGACCTTGATGAAGGTATCCTGGAAGATATCTTCCACGAGATCTTCGTCAGTGACCCAGTAGCGGATCGTCGTATGGACATAGGCATCGTAGCGAAGGAGAAGCGTGTCAAAGGCTTCGTTAGTCCCAGCGGAATAAAGGTGCACCAGCTGATCATCGCTCATGCTTTCATATCGTCTCATTGTCGTCTCAGTTTAGGGCTGGATCCACAGGGCGCGCCCACAAGGCGTCGGGGCAGACTCTGGCTACGGACCAGCGATAGACTTAATTACTTTCAGATATGTAAAGCTTGCTCGATAGGCGACTATTTATTGCTACGTAATGAATGAAACTTGTGCGTAGAGATGAGCGTTTTTGCTACATCTCTCGACTACAAATTAAGAGATATGTTTTGAATTCACCAAATCTCCCGCCTTAGACAATACGAATAGACCATAAAGTCGGTTACATCAGCGCCCCTATTTTACCTCTTCTCCGTATCTTTTCAGCGGGGGCAAATTGCCCTTTTCGGGAGGGGGAAAAATCAACCAGTACTGGTCGTCGATCGGAGGAGTACTGGTCACGATGCGAAGTAGTACTGGTCACTATTGGCAACCAGTACTGGTCCACTCAGCGACCAGTACTGGTTCATTTTTCCTTCACCCGCACCGACGACGAAGGGCCCTCCCGAGGGAGAGCCCTTCACCGCAAGGAACACTGTATAATAGGAGAGATAAAGCAGGAAGTAAATCCCTTCGCCCGACCTACCTCCGCCCAATAGGTCGCTGGGCAAAACGGCGTAGGCGCTCGGCGATATTCTTATCAAGGAGGGGTGAAAGCACGATGATCGTCACCGCTGCGATAATGAGGAGAATCCCCAGAGCCATCGTACCCGAAATCGTTTCGCCGAAGACCACCACCCCGATGACAATAGCCGTCAGCGGCTCCATAGCCCCGAGGACCGAGGTCAGTGTCGAGCCAATACTCTTGATGGCTCGCACGAGCTAGAGATTCGACACCAGCGTGGGGAGGAAGGCCAGCAGCAGGAGGTTGACCAGAGCCGACCCGCTGGGGATCGCTTGTACCCCACCATTGAAGGACGCATTGATGAGGAAGAAGCCCGCACTGGATAGGAGGACGTAGAGCGTCAGCTTCAGATTGTCCATCTCGCGGATGCGGCGGACATTATTCACCGCCACAAGATAGATCGCATAGCTGAGCCCCGAGAGCAGGACCAGCAGGATGCCCACCAGCGAAGCGCTTCCTTCCACTCCCTCGCTCCCTCGCAGCGAGAGCAGTGCCACGCCCGAGAGCGCCAGGACAATAGCAATGATCGTGAAGGGCGAAGGACGTTGCTTGAAGAGCACCGCCATAATGAGCGTCACGCCCACCGGATAGAGGAAGTGCAGCGTCGTGGCCATCCCGCTTGACATACTCCCATAGGCCTGGAAGAGCAGAGTAGCCGACCCATAGTAGAAAGCCCAAGAGGACGAGCCAACTCAGCTCGCGCACACCTACGGAGAAGTTCACCCGACGCACCATCATCAGCACGGCCACCAGCAGCGAAGCGAAGAGCATACGATAGCAGAGGATGCTATCCGTCGTCATGCCCTCGGCCATCGTCGGCAGCGTGAAGAGGGGCAGCAGCCCGAAGGTCGCAGATGCAGTCATCCCGTAGAGGAAGCCCTTGAACTTATTCATATACATAATGTATTAGGCGATGTGCTGTGACCGCAGTCCCGCGGCCTTCTCGCAAAGGTACAACTTCCCCAGCGAGCAGGCGTGGCAGCAGGTCCCACGACTCGCCCTTCTCTCCCCGCCTCACGAGGGAGATACTCCTCTCTCCGATAAGTCCGCTCTTGCAAATTCGCCGAAATAGGCTATCTTTGCATCGGTTAAGCCCCCTACCCTCCCTTGCGGATGGGCTTCAAACGGGGTAAAATTGACCATGGAGAGATGGCAGAGTGGTCGATTGCGGCGGTCTTGAAAACCGTTGAACTGAGAGGTTCCGGGGGTTCGAATCCCTCTCTCTCCGCTGAAAAAGAAAGGGTGCAAATCACTAGTGATTTGCACCCTTTTGCTATATCCCCCCAGCGGAGAATATCATTCTAACCAACCTTACCACCCAAAGAAGCTCTTCTATCATTCATCATCATTACCTTCAAACGAATAAGAGCCTTTACGACAACCATCCTGATAGCTCTCTAACTCTTACTCAATTAGCAATACCTGAGGTGATCTGAGTACAACCCCTTCCCACAGCTCTATAGGGAGAATGTTATGCTGAGGAAAGAGGCAGATTCTTAGCTAGAGCTTAACGATCAGTCCGAGCGTCGGGAGGATGAGCCTGCTGTAGTAGTCGAGCTGGCGTAGCTGCTGACGCTGGGGATCGGTAGGATCATCCATGACCTGCCCCGAGGCATCTCGGTTCGTGTAGATCGGGGCGCTGACAGAGCGACTCAAATAGGCATTTTGTACATCTATATAGAGGTTCAGCATCCAGTGCTTGAAGTAAAACTCCTTATCTAAGCGCAAGTCGAGCTGGTGTTTAGCAGGAAGTCTCAGCGTATTGAATCGTGCGTAGTCGGGATAGGCTCGATTAGTGACCGCCCAAGCGGCCTTATTCGTAGAGAGCTCCATATCTATCGGAGTGTAGGGTGCTCCGCCGATATAGCGCCAAGAGGCTGAGAGATACCAGCTCTTACCCAAACGATAGCTGGCGAGCAGATTAATCATCTGACCCGTATCCCAGGACGAAGGACGGTAGACACCCGACTTGTCGGTGAACTCGCTCTTAAATAGCGTGTAGGTGGCTGTCGCAGAGAACTCATTCCACGGCAAGAGGCGAGCAACTACTTCGACCCCATAGGCACGACCCAGACCAGTAGATAGCACCGCCTCGGCACCTACCTGCCCAAACTCAGTCCCCTTACTCGCAAGGCTTACCCCTTCGACCTCGGAGATCGGGTAGGCACTGTAGGACTTGTAGAAGCCTTCGGCCGAGAAGCGTAGATGATCCCCAGGGTGGTACTCCGCCCCGAGTACGGCTTGGTTCGACATGATGTAGCGTAGGCGCTCCTTATTAGCATAGCTCCCATCTGAGGCTCGGTAGCCCATGCTCGTGTAGGAGGGTTGCATGGCATAGCGCCCGACATTAGCATTCAGATCGATATCGTCCGAGAGAGCAAACGAAGCCGAAAGTCTGGGAGATAGCTGGGGGAAGGGGTTGCTCATGGTTGGGTTGAGCGTATTACCCACGAGATTGAGTCCGAGGGATAGCTTGAGCCTCTTATCTAGGTATTCGTCTGAAGCCTGAGCGAAGGCAGAGTAGGCTAGCATCTTGATGTGTGCGTCGTAGGAGAGCGGTACTACTTGCCCCGACTGGAAGGCGAGTCGCTCGCTACGATTAGTATAGCTCGCATAGCGTAGACCTGCACCGAAGCTGAGCTTTATGGGAAGCGTCGTATACACACGCTCATAGCGCAGTTTATTCTCCGTCTCATCGGACTCATATTCGGAGAGTTTGGGGAGGGTGGTATCGTTGTTTTGATGCTTGACGCTGCTATTACGCAGCATATTGCGACTCAGGATCCAGTTGTCTATGTGCCCCTCTCCGTAGTGCTTGTAGACGGCACCTACTGTGTAGTTCCACTGCTTGTACTCGGGGAGATAGCCCAGGATGTAGCGCTGCGCTTCCGTGCCTGTGGTCTGTAGCTGAGTATTCAGACGCATATTGTCTATCGCCCCAATGCCTACGACGGAGAGCTCGTTGTGCGCATTGAAGCGGTACTTATACTTCACTTGGAAGTCATTGTAGGTGGGGAGGAAGGGGAGCTTGATCGCCTTGAAGAGCCACTGCAGATACGACTGGCGGGCCGAGGCGATGAACGTGGACTTACCCCCCAGAGGTCCCTCTATGGTCAGCGCGGCATCCGAAGCTCCCACGGAAGCCTTGACGTGCATACGATCGACATCGCCGTCACGCTGCTTGATCTCCATCACAGAGCTGAGGGCATTGGTTCGACTTGCAGGGAAAGCACCAGTGTAGAAATCTATCTCTCGGACAAAGTCGGGGTTGATCATCCCCACGCTCCCCCCCCCGAAGCACCTTGGGTCGCGAAGTGATTGATCACGGGGATCTCTATGCCATCGAGATAGAAGACATTCTCCGAGGGGCCCCCACCACGCACGATGAGGTCATTGCGATTGGGGTCTGTCGCTCCTACACCTGGCAGCCGCTGTATGAGCTTGGAGATATCTCTATTCGCTCCGGCACTCTTCTCGATCTGCTTGAGGCCCAGCGTCTGTATGGAGAGCGGGCTCTCGGCACGTTTGAATCGGACTCTGGGGCGGACAACGACCTCTGCTAAGTTCGTGGATTCTTCCTCAAGAGCGATGTCGATGAAGCTCGCCTGATTGCCCACCACTTGCACTTCGGCAGAGGTAGTCGTCTCATAGCCGAGCATCGTGACGATGAGGCGAATGAAGCCAGGATTCACGCCCGAGATGACAAAGCGTCCTACGCTATCGGTCCGTGCGCTAAGGTTGCTCCCCTGCACTCGTACGGTAGCGAGCTCTAATGGATTATTGCTCTTCATACTATAGACTCTCCCCTCGACCGTCCCTTGCTGTGCGAGGAGCGTGGTCACAGAGAGGAGGAGTACTAGCAGGGTATAATAAAGCTTTGTCATTTGAGCGAATTTAGATGTAAAACCTTTAGTAAATCTATGGAGATGCAAAAACGTCATCGCTCCAAAGGTAGTCAAGTTTCCTCCAAGCCAAAGGAGCCCCCCCCCCACAAGATCAATGAGACAGGATGGCCTGCACATCAGAGGTAGGTAGGATTACTCAGCTATCTGTGCAGGATGCTTCTGTCATCAAAGTCATCACAAGGCAGAGAGTCTACTCAGGGAGCGTGACACCCTCCCTGAGGCTTTCCCCGCACTCCCTCCCCTTTTCACTCCCTTTGCAGAGTCGCCGATGAGCAGTGATTTGGCTGGCGTCGATAAAGTTAAACAGGAGCGATGAGCATCAATTATCAGGAATTAGTTCCGGAGAAGGCATTGGGCAAGGAGATCAGCCGACACATCTTCCTGACCTATCGGGCGAAGACCGGGCTGCCCCAAGAGATCGGCCTGCGCTACTTCATCTTTAATACGGCGAGCGTCCTCGGCGACAAGATCGCTGCCCGCCTCAAGTAGCCACGACGCCCCACAAAAAAGCGAATCGCTGTAGGAGATGCTCCTACAGCGATTCGCTTTTTATTAGGACAAGAGGCCCGAAGGCCTTATTACAGCTGGGCTATTTGAATAGTGCATCCAAAGCTCTCGTGATGGCCTGCTCAATCTCTTCAGCCTCCGTGCTATCACGCCCCTCAGCCGTCGCAGTAGCCACCAGCTCACCCGTCTCAGCCGACACCAACTGGATAGTTATCTCTTTCGCATAGGCTCCTAACAAGACACGGCGGCGTCCGCTTTTGCCATAGCTCACCAAAAGGGTCTTGGATTTCAATCGCTCATCCAAGCGGGGTAAGACGATAAACCGTTCTTAGCGAAGAACCCGACCAGCACATCGCGGGGATTGACTGACACAGAATAAGACGTGGGGCTATCACCTCTGTGACTCACCGAGGTGCTATATATCGCCTGTGTCTCTGAGACATAGACATGGGTATATGCCCGAAGATCCTTATTCACATGGACAGTAGCAGGGCGTAGCGTTACGCATCCCGTGAGGAAGCCTACGACAACGAGGGCGATTAGGCCAAAGATGCATGTAGTGTATCTGAGTTTCATAACTATGTGTTTTGCTCTGGGTAAAGGTACGATAATATATGGTATACGAAGAGACATAGCCCTCCTGTATGAGGGGGAGGCATGAACCTATATAGAGACTGTTGCGGCAGAGTCCCGCCCTCTATTTAGAGTGCTAAGGCATCGCACGCCCAGCTCCCCCATATATCTCTCCGAAGTGATATACAAGCCCTTCGCCTTGTCGCGAGTATTCCTCTTATCCAGCGGAAGGAAAAGTGTCCTTCTCGTGAAGAAAAAGCGCCTTCACGTAGTGGTTTTCCTCTGTCTATGCACGTAGTCTTAAAGACCAGGTACGTCAATCCAAATATCCACGTACGTAGATATTAGAGCCACGTACGTAGTCTAAACTTATCTGCCACTCGTCCGCAACTTTTATCCCTACGCAGACCAACAAACTAATATAGGTCACTTCACAAAGCTATATAGCTTTCTTCACTATCCTATATTGCTCTACCCACGCACCCATATAGGGCAGCCCACCGACCAATATAGGTTCACACCACCCTCCCCGTAGAGACAGGAAACCCTGTATTGGGGAGGGGCGTACTCCTTTACACTTCCCCCTCCCATTTATCACCAATAAAAGAGCACATCCTTCAGACACCTTAACACTGCAGAATACCAGCGCAGTAGCTTCCTTAAAAAGCTAAAGAAATTGGCTGTAGGAGCAAAGAAAAGTTGATTATATTTGTGACGTATTCATCACTTAGACCTCATGATAATGAACCGATTCCTCCAACGACTACCGCGCTTGAGCTACCGCGCCAAGGTGGCCATGCTGCTCGTGTGTGGCGTTGTGGTGGGTTTAGGTGGGCTCTTCCTCTATCTGCTTAGGTTCCACACCTACTTAGGAGATGACCCCTCGGCCTGTGTCAACTGCCACATCATGACTCCTTACTACGCCACGTGGATGCACGGCGCCCACGCCCGCAACACCACGTGCAACGACTGCCACGTACCGCACGACAACGTCTTCCGCAAATACTTCTTCAAGGGGAAGGACGGTATGAACCACGTCTACAAGTTCGTCACGTGCCAAGAGCGTCAGGCCATCCAAGCCATTGACGAGAGCGCTGAGGTAATCATGGAAAACTGCGTGCGCTGCCACGCCACCCTCAATACCGAGCTTGTCAACACGGGGCGCATCACCTACATGGACGCCAAGTGCGACGAAGGGAAAGCCTGCTGGGACTGCCACCGCGACGTGGCCCACGGCAGGATGAACTCCCTCTCCTCGACCCCAGGGGCCGAAGTACCCCTGCCCGACTCGCCAGTGCCCGACTGGCTGCAGAAGATGCTGAACTAAGCATCCTCACCACGCAAGCATAATATCAGAATAACAAATAAAAGAGACTCAAAATCATGGCACAACAATTGAAACGTTGGCAGGGATGGCTCCTATTCGGAGGCTCTATGGTCGTAGTCTTCGTCCTCGGACTCATCGTCTCCTCACTCCTGGAGCGCCGCGCCGAGGTGGTGAGCATCTACAACAACCGCAAGCACATCTTCAAGGACGCTATCGTGGCACAGAACGAGCTGTTCGCCGAAGACTTCCCCCGTGAATATCAGACGTGGCTCAAGACCGCCGACACCACCTACCAAGGTGAATTCAATAGCTCACAGCGTGTCGACGTGCTCGCTGCCCGCCCCGAGATGGTCGTGCTATGGGCCGGCTACTCCTTCTCTATGGAGTACAACACGCCTCGTGGACACAAGCACGCTATCGAAGACATGAACGAGATCCTTCGTACCGGCTCCCCTGGCGTGAACGGCAACAAGGATATCCAGCCCGGTACCTGCTGGACATGTAAGGGCCCCGACGTGCCCCGCATCATGAAGGAGAAGGGTATCGCTGAGTTCTACAAGGCTCCCTGGAGCCAGTGGGGACCCGAGATCGTGAACACCATCGGCTGCTCCGACTGTCACGATGCCCGCACCATGAAGCTCAAGCCCGCACGCCCCGCCCTCTACGAAGCCTTTGAGCGTCGTGGCGAAGATGTCTCCGAGCAGTCCCACCAGCACATGCGCTCCCTCGTCTGTGCCCAGTGCCACACCGAGTACTACTTCAAGGGCGATGGCGAGTACCTCACCTTCCCCCACGACAAGGGCTTCACGGTCGAGGACATAGAGGCTTACTACGACGAGATGAACTACTCCGACTATACGCACAAGATCTCTCGCGCTCCTATCCTCAAGGCTCAGCACCCCGACTACGAGCTGTGGCGTATGGGTATCCACGGCCAGCGCGGCGTATCGTGCGCAGACTGCCACATGCCCTACGTGAGCGAAGGTGGCGTAAAGTACTCTGACCACCAGATCACCAGCCCTCTGGCGAAGATCGATAAGACCTGTCAGACCTGCCACCGCGAGGATGCCGAGACGCTCCGTCAGAACGTCTACGAACGTCAGCGCATGGCCAACGACGTGCGCAACCGCGTAGAGAAGGAGCTCGCTAAGGCCCACATCGAAGCTAAGTACGCTTGGGATAGCGGTGCTACCGAAGCCGAGATGAAGGACGCTCTGCAGGCTATCCGCAAGAGCCAGTGGCGCTGGGACTTTGCTGTCGCCAGCCACGGTGCTTCCTTCCACGCACCACAGGAAGTGACGCGTATCCTCGGTCAGAGCCTCGGCTATGCTCAGGAAGCTCGCCTTGCCATCGCCAAGGTACTGGCACGCCACGGCTTCTCTGGTGACGTCCCCATGCCTGACATCTCCACGAAGGAAAAGGCTTGGGCTTATATCGGCGTCGACGGCAAGAAGCTCCAGGCTGATAAGGCAGAGTTCATGAAGACCGTCGTACCCAAGTGGGTACAGTCGGCTAAGGCACAAGGCAAGCTCATCGAGCTCTAAGCCGAGCCTGTTGCCCTGACACACATCTAAGTATCCCTACTTCAGCGCGGCGACAGACCTCATCGTCTGCCGCCGCGCTTTCGATATAACCCCAATCGCTTCCCCGTCTATGTTCAACGCACTCTGGAAAATGAGAGAAGGCTTCGTCGCTGGTGCAGGCCTGATCCTCGTTGGGCTCCTGCTGCAGTACACGTCAGGCCCGATCGACTGGTCAGCCTTCGCCTTCCCGCTGAATGCCATCGTCCTTGCTCTCTACCTCCTCCTGCTCGTCATCATCTACGCGCTACGTCATCGGGTCCGCCTCTTCTCCTACCTCTTCACTGTCGAAGCGGCTGTCCCCACACTCATCTATGCAGCTATACTCACCGTAGCTATGGGGCTCACCCGTCAGGTAGCCCCCCACGAGCGAGCCATCGACCCCATTGGGCTCACACGAATGCTGTCCTTCTGGCCCTTCGTGCTTATTTATGCCCGCCTTACCGGCATCGTGGGGCTCATTGCGATACGACAGATCTTACACTTCCGCCTGAGAGAGGTACCTTCGCTGCTCTCCCACATCGGGCTCTTCATCGCCATCGTCGCAGCGACGCTCGGCAGTGCCGATATGGAGCGTGTGAAGCTCAAGGCTACCACCGACATGCCCGAGTGGCGCGCCACCCACGATCTGGGCTTTATGGAGCTACCGCTGGCCATCCAGCTGGAGAAGTTCACCATCGACGAATACCCTCCCAAGCTCCTCCTCATCAATAGTAAGACAGGGAAGTCCATACCAGAGAAGAACCCACAGATCGTCCTTATCGATAAGCACTTCCAGGAAGGCATGCTGTCGCAGTGGCGCATCCGTGTACACAAGAACTATCCCCTCGCTGCCCCCGTCATCACGGCCGACACGACGAAGTACGTGGAGTGGGGCTCATCGGGCGCTGTGACGGCACTCCTCGTCGAGGCCCAACCGATGAAGAATGGCAAGGAAGTGGGCAAGCCCATCATCGGATGGGTCACCTGTGGTAGCTACCTCTTCCCCTTCCAAGAGCTCAAGCTCACGAAGGACCTGAGCCTCGTGATGGCGCGCCGCGAACCCGAGCGCTACGCCTCACGCATCCATATCTATACGCAGACGCAGAAGAACATCGTCGCCACCGTCGAGGTCAACAAGCCAGTGACGGTCGACGGATGGAAGATCTACCAGCTCAGCTATGATGAAGCGATGGGTCGCTGGAGTGAGACCAGCACCTTTGAGCTCGTCAAGGACCCTTGGCTCCCCGCCGTCTATGTGGGCATCTACCTACTCTTAGCTGGCGCTATCCTCACCTTCATCACAGCACAGAAGCGCCGCCGCTAAGCAAGGCGACCTTGAGTGTAGGGAAAGTCCCCACCCCGAGCGTGCACCGCTCCAACGGCTCACGGACGAGCTCCCCTACCCCTTCTGCCTCTTCACCCCAACCCTATCAACTCTATCCTTATGACTTGGGATTCCTTCATATTCTTCGCTATCCCTGCCCTCCTTCTGTGGGCGGGTGGCGCTTGGACGGCTTGGAAAAAGCGTCCACTACCGACCTATCTCCTCACCGCTGCGGGGCTGCTCGTCTACTTTGCCTTTATCCTAGGTCTGTGGCTCTCGCTAGAGCGTCCGCCTCTTCGCACGATGGGGGAGACCCGCTTGTGGTATGCCTTCTTCCTTCCTTCGGCGGGGCTGATCGTCTATTCGCGCTGGCGCTACCCTTGGATCCTCGCTTTCAGCACCGTCCTGGCAGGCGTCTTCACCACGATCAATATCGTCAACCCCGACATCCACAACAAGACGCTCATGCCGGCGCTGCAGAGCCCATGGTTCGCTCCGCACGTCATCGTCTATATGTTCGCCTACGCCGTGCTGGGTGCCGCCGCACTTATGTCGGCGTACCTACTGTGGTTCAAGAAGTCACCCATCAACGATCACGAGATGGATATCTGCGACAACCTCGTGCAAGTCGGCTGGGCGTTCATGACTGTCGGTATTCTCTTCGGGGCGCTCTGGGCGAAGGAAGCCTGGGGGCACTACTGGGCGTGGGACCCCAAGGAGACTTGGGCTGCTGCGACATGGTTCGCTATCTGGCTTATATCCACGTGCGCATCCGTTCGGACCGCTACCGCCGTGCAGCGCTCTGGGGGCTCTTCATCTCCTTCATCCTCCTGCAGATGTGCTGGTGGGGCATCAACTACCTACCCTCTGCCCAAGGCGCCAGCGTCCACACCTACAGCTTGGGCTAAGGCTCTCCGCCCATAAGCCGCTATAAAAAGAGTATCGTCCCCACCCGCAGCCGAGGCTGCGGGTGGGGACGATTGCTTTAGAGCTTTCAGAGCTTATTCGTACTTCAGGCGCTCCTGCTCCAGGTCGATCCTTTGAATAAAGCGATTCACGATATCCTCATTGATATTAGCATGCTCCTTATTCAAGTGATAGAGGTACAGGCGCTGCTGATCCAAGATATTCGAATAAAGCTCATTCGACGCGTCATAGAGCGGGGTCTGCCCCTCCTCCTCCAGCTGCGTCATCCAGTGGGAGACCATCGACTGCAAGTGCTGGCTATCGCTGATGAGCTCACACATCTCGTTCTCTCGAAGATAGCGCAAGCTGACATCGGCGAGACCCTTACGTATGATTGACTCGGTCTCTTGCTCGGGGAGGTAATCATTGAAGGCAGGGAGCTTCATCCGCTCGATCAAGATAGGCAGGGTGAGCCCCTGTAGAAGCAGGGTCACCAGGATCACGACGAAGGTGATATAGATGATCATCGAGCGCTCTGGGAAAGGCACCCCCGCCTCAGTCATCATCGGGATGGAGAGAGCGGCGGCCAAGGACACGACACCGCGCATGCCCGACCAGCCCAAGACGAAGGGAACGTGCAGGCCATAGTAGTTCGGGTCAGCCACCTTGATGAATCTCCGCATAAAGAGCGTGGTCATGACTGCCCCATAGCTGCATACCATACGGATGAAGATCAGCACCGCCGAGATCAAGAGACCATACCACGTCGCCGTGGACAAGCTCATCCCCCCTTCACGCATACCAGCGACCACCTCGGGTAGGTCCAGGCCGATAAGTAGGAAGACAAGACCATTCAGCAGGAAGACAAAGTTATGCCAGAAGTTCCATCCACTCAAGCGAGAACTACTATCCATGAAGAGGATATTCCGGCTGCTCAAGTACAAGCCTCCAGATACAACGGCTATTACTCCTGATGCCCCGACCTCTTCGGCAGCGAGATACATGATATAGGGAGATATCAGAGTGAAGACCACATCGATCTTCTCATCGGTAGGCAGGTAGTGATGTAGCTTGATCATCACCCAAGCCACCGCCAGTCCAACCAATAATCCGCCCACGATCATCCACACAAAGCTACCAGCTGCTTGATACCAGACAAACTGCCCCGTACCAACGGCAACGAGGGCCACGCGCATGATGATCAAGGAGCTGGCATCATTGAAGAGGCTCTCCCCCTCCAATATGGAGGAAAAACGCTTCGGCACCTTCACAAAGCGCATGATCGCCTGAGCGCTTACAGCATCAGGAGGCGAGACGATCCCCCCGAGCAAGAAGCCTAAAGCAATAGAAAAGCCGGGCAAGATAGCGTTCGCCACAAGGGCCACCACACAAGCCGTGATGAAGACGACAAGGAATGCAAAGCTCAAGATAATGCGTCGCCACTTCCATAGCTCCTTCCACGAAGCGCTATAGGCCGCTTCGAAGAGTAAGGGTGGGAGGAAGATAATAAAGATCCATTCGGGCTCCACCTTGATCTGTGGCATCCCTGGGAGCAAGCTCAAAGCCAGTCCGGCCAAGACAAGTAAGATAGGGTAAGCGATCTTGATCTTATTCGCCAGCATGGTCAGCAGGCAGATGATGACCACCAGCGTGATGAAAAATAGCGTTTCAAATATCATCTGTTCGAATTTTTATGAGGGTTAATCCTGTCGCGTGCATATACCACGGACCATCAGCGAAACAAACTCTATGGAAGTCCCTGTGAGCACATCATTCTCATGCCCTTTCAGGGCGTGCAAAGATACGAAGAATAGGCCTCACCGATAGAAGCGATACGTCCCCACCCGCAGCTGAGGCTGCGGGTGGGGACGTGTATTTATCGTCTCGCGACTTTCTCTTATAGGCTATCGGTAATTATTGGGGAGAGCCCGGGTCACCCTACTGGTAATTCGGGGCGGTCGTCACATAAAATTCCCGTGGATTGCAGGCTGTCGTAAAGATGACGATACTGGGAGTACGCACACCAGGCATCGTCTCCCCTCCGATGAGCATACCATCCATCATAGAAGAAGACCTGTCCAGATAGACCGCATCTGCTCGGCCATCGAAGCGAAATCCGCTTTTCGCTTCCCCCCTCCCTCTCGACTTATCGAAGGAGTACCAATCGCTACAGAAACCATACCATGCAGGGTCATGGCTGAGATAAGCACACTGCTCTGCCTGTAGCTTCTTCACCAGCCGACGATTGCCCTTAGCTTTCGCATCCTTCAGATCCTTCTCTCGCTGGAGTGCCGTCACAAAGAGATCAGCCCGCACCCCACCGGAGAAGCTGGCCTCGCCCCCCGAAGCATAGCCACCCCCAAAGCCATGGGCAGCGATGGGGTCATCGGGTGCGATCTTGTAAGTCTGCCACTGCTTCGTCTGAGGTGTATAAGTCATATAGGTGACATCGGCCTGGACTCGTTGATCGGGCTCATCTACACCTGTGAATGATCCCATAACACTTAAGTACGGGACGCCGGAAGAAGTGTCGCTTTCATCCTGATTCGTCATAGCTACGAGCTTGAGGAAAGGGCTATGCGGATAAGGCGTCTCCTCACGCCACTCCTTTTGCGGACGGCTGAGGTCAAGAGACAGGACGGTATTGGAGAGCTTACCATTCACACGGCCCCCGATGAGGTAGAGCACATTCTCTATAAGCGCTGAAGCCATCCCACTACGAGGCTCTGGCAAGCTGGGTAGCGGAGTGATCTTCATACCATCGCGATTGCCCAGCTGAATGATATAGGCATCACGTAGGTCTCCCGCAGCAGACTGCCCACCTGCGACGATGAGCTGATCATCATACTGCTGGAAGGCCGCATAGGCCGTCGGTTGGGGCAAATGCCTATGAGCCACCACCATATATCTACTTCCGAAGCCTTTGTCTCACAAGCATGATGCACTGCGCCAAGATATTCGCCGATATAGATCTCTGAATAGTAGCGCTTTGCTCCACCCTTTCGTGCTGGGCGGTCGGGGAAGTTACACCCACCAGCCATCACAAGTAGTCCCGGACGTAGTTCTCCCGCTATATGCCCCGACACGCCCTTGGCATAGGCGGGGTCTAACTGAGGCGTCTTAGCCTCGAACATGCGACAGTCCTCTTGCGCCTGTGACGTGCCGTAGCTTCCACCCACCGCAAGGAGGAAGAGCCCCACAAGTCGCACTCTATATAGTATGCTATTCATCATTGTCTATTCACTCTTTATTAGCCTGCAGGAACGGATGTCCTCGGCGTGATTTGGTAGCGTAAAGATGAGAATAATCGGCAGCATGACCATAGGCTTCTAACACCCCCTTCTTGAGAGGGGCTGCTACCGACCTATATAGGTCAGCGGGTGAACCTATATAGGTCACGACGCGGAGCTATACTGGTCGTCGTATCGACCTATATTGGTCGGAGCAGCGACCTATATAGGTTCGCACACACCACTCCCCAATATGCCCCTCCGAAGTGATACGCAAGCCCTTCGCCTTATCGCGTGTATTCTTCTTATCCAGCGGAGGGAAAAGTGCCCTTCTCGTGAAGAAAAAAGCGTCGTCCCGTAGTGGTTTTCCTCTGTCTATGTACGTAGTCTTAAAGACCAGGCACGTAAACCCAAATATCCACGTACATAGATATTGGATCCACGTACGTAGCCCAAACTTATCTGCCACTCGTCCATAACTTTTATCCCTACGCAGAGCAACAACCTAATAGAGGTCACTTCACAAAGCTATACGGAATTAGGCCAAAGCTATACGGCTTTCTTCGCCATCCTATATAGCTCGACTCCACACACCCATATACCTATATATAATGTATAGGCGAGGGAGGGGGGCGAATGAAGGACAAAAGAGGGAGGGAAGAGAGGCGGGGAAGAGGTGCATTGCAGCAGGCGAAGAAGGGATTTTCAGGAGAGAAAAGAGGCCATTTCACCCCTCCTCGGGGGAGGCCAAGAGGGAGGAAAGAGGGCGAAAAGGGGCAAAAAAATGTATCTCGTTGAGGGATAAAGCAGTGCGATTTTGGGCTGAACTTTTAGGGGAAAGTGCGGTTTTGTTTTCGTAGCTTTGTACAAAATTTGATTGGATTGCTTCGGGAGTCCACTCGTAAATATCACATTTTCAACAACCATCATGACAGAGAGCAAACGCGCTTTATCTGAATACGTTTACCAAAGTAAGTATTCCCTGTTCCGCGAAGACTTGGGTCGTAAAGAGACCTGGGACGAGAGCGTCGAACGTATCCGCCAGATGCACCTGACGCACCTGGAGCGCTTCGCCCCCCCAGGCGCTGCAAGACGAGTGGTTCATGACCCAGTTCAATGAGGCCATCGACTACTACAGGCTGAAGAAGTTCGTTGGGTCCCAGCGCAACCTCCAGTTCGGCGGTGAGCCCGTCCTGAAGTCCTCAGCGAAATCCTATAACTGTAGCTACTCGCACTGCGACCGCCTTGAGGTCTTCCGCGAGATCGAGTGGCTCCTGCTCAGTGGCTGCGGCTGCGGTCTCTCCGTAGAGCAGGCTCACGTAGACAAGCTCCCTGCGCTCCTCCCCGCCAGCGAGCTGTCTCAGGAAAGCGAAGCCTATGTCATCGGTGACAGCATCGAGGGCTGGGCTGACTCCATCCACCGCCTTCTCGAATACTACTTCATCCCAGGGGTCAAGAAGCCCGTCTTCGACTACTCTGAGATCCGCCCCAAGGGTGCTAAGATCGCTAAGCGCTTCATCGCTCCCGGACCTGACGGTCTGCGTATGGCACTCGATAAGATCCGTGCCCTGATGAATGCTGCCGTCGCAGCTGGTCAGAAGCGCCTCTCTGCCCTGCAGTGCACCGACGTCATCGCTCACCTGGCAGACTCCGTCCTCTCGGGTGGTGTCCGTCGCTCGGCGCTGATGATCCTCTTCTCTCCCGAAGACACGGAGATGGTGAACTGTAAGCACGGCGACTGGTTCACTACCAATCCCCAGCGTGCTCGCTTCAACATGTCGGCCGCTCTCAACCGTGGCGAAGTCGATCGCTCACTCTATGAGTCACTCTTCCAGGCGATGCGTACGAGCGGTGACCCCGGTCTCTACTGGAGAGATAAGTTCGGCGTCGGCTGTAACCCCTGCTGCGAAATCGGCTTCTTCCCCACGGACAAGAATGGTGATACGGGCTGGCAGGTATGTAACCTTGCCTCCATCAATGGGATGGAATGTACGAGCGAAGAGGAGTTCTACAAAATCTGCCGCTGCGCGTCTACGCTCGCCACCGTGCAGGCTACCTACATGGACTTCCCCTACCTCGGACAGGCTACGACGAATATCATCCAGTCAGACCCCCTCATCGGTGTATCCATCGGCGGGATCATGAACAACCCTCAGATCCTCACGAACAAGGATATCCTCGCCGTCGGGGCTATGCAGGTGCGCCAGCAGAACTCTCAGTGTGCTCGCATCCTCGGCATCAACCCCGCCAGCCGTACGACCTGCGTCAAGCCTGACGGTACGGTGAGCCTCCTGCTCGGTATGACCTCGGGTATCCACGGCGCTTACGCTAAGCGCTACCTGCGTAGCGTCGAGGCCAACATCGAGGAGCCCAACCTCAAGGCTTACGAAGAGGCTAACCCCAAGGCTGTACAGCCTAACATCTTCAAGCCCGCTACGGACAAGAAGATCTTCTTCCCCATCGAAGAAAGCGAAGACACTCTTCTGCGCAGCGAACTCAGTGGCGTCAAGCTCCTCGAGTACGTCAAGCTCGTCCAGCAGAGCTGGGTCATCCCCGGCATGAGCGACATGGAGTCTCCCATCAAGAATAATGTATCGAACACCGTCGACGTGCCCAACGACCAGTGGGATGCCGTCTGCGACTGGGTCTGGGAGAATCAAGACCACATCGCTGGCGTGACCTTCCTCTCCACCTACGGCGATATGGACCTGCCTCAGGCCCCTATGTGCAAGGTCTCGACGGCTGAGGAGATCCTCCGCGAATACGGCGTCGGTAGTATGTTCGCTTCGGGTCTCGTCGTGGACACGATCGAGGTCTTCGGCGACCTGTGGAAGGCTTGCGAATCGGCTCAGGGTCGTGGCGAGCAGCTCTTCGTCTCGGACTACGCTATCAATGACTACATCCAGCGTCACAGCGTCGAGGGTGAAGCCCCCTGCCTGGACCGCGAGCACGTGCGTGGCATCCTCTCAGCACGCCTGCAGGACAAGGTCGAGAACCTCGCTGCTAAGCGCGATATCGTCCGCCGTATCGAGAAGTTCGCCCACAACTACTACCGTGGCGACATCTACAAGGCGGTGAACGTGCTGAAGAGCGTCAATAACCTCCACCTCTTTGAGGTCTTGAAGAAGACGTACAAGCCTGTAGACTGGAAGAGCGTCGACTTCTCTGGCAAGCAGTTCACCAATGCCGATGAGCTCGGTGCAGCCTCCTGCGCTGGTGGTGCCTGCGAGATCAAGTAACGACTCCCCCGCCTCCCTGTGAGGCACTCAAATAAAGCACAAGCCCCCGAGTAAGCAAGTGAGCTTACTCGGGGGCTGCTTCATTTGCAAAGCCGTGGTGTGGTGCCTAAAAAAGCTGACAGCAGGGTGGAAGCATGCTCTCCGCCCTACTGTCAGCTAGATTCTTGAAGCTACGGCTTCCCTATTCCTTCCGCTTGAATATCAGATTCATTACGAATAGGATGACGATAGCGCCGATGGCTCCCGTCAGGATAGAGCCGATCCAGCCTTCGCCCAAGGAGATGTTGAAGACCTTCTCCAAAAGCCAAGAGCCCACGCCACTCCCCAGAATACCGACGACGATATTCCCGAGAAGGCCAAGGCCACTACCTCTATAGATAATCCCGCCCAGCCATCCGGCCAGGGCTCCTGTAATCAGTGTTGCGATCATAATTATAAGCTTTATTATTAAATTCAGCTACGAAGGTACGGTTTATTGGTTGGATGGCAAGACATCAAAGCTCGGCGCCTTCGCCCTTACGCTCAGGCCTCCTCGGGCTGCCTACAGAAAGAGCCTCCCCACCGTCAGCACGGAGCTAACGGTGGGGAGGCTTTGTATTGGGACTTCGCCAGCCACCCGAAGGAGGCAAGGCGAGCGGTGTACTATCCGCCGAAGTCGTCGAAGAAGAGCTGGCTACGCTCTACGCCGAGGTCCTCGAGCATCTTCTTCACGGCGTTGGCCATAGGACCAGGGCCGCACATATAGTACTCGATATCTTCGGGCGCATCGTGATCCTTCAGATAGTTGTCGTAGATGACCTGATGGATGAAGCCGACGTAGCCAGTCCAGTTGTCTTCGGGCTGGGGATCAGAGAGCGCGATGTGGAAGCTGAAGTTGGGGAACTGCTTCTCGATCTCGCGGAAGTCCTCTTCATAGAAGATCTCCTTCTTGCTTCGTGCACCGTACCAGTAAGAGACCTTACGGCCCGTGTGGAGCGTGCGGAAGAGGTGGAGGATCTGAGCACGCAGAGGAGCCATACCAGCACCACCACCGATGTAGAGCATCTCAGCATCCGTGTCCTGGATGTGGAAGTCCCCGTAAGGACCACTCATGCGGACCTTGTCCCCAGGCTTCAGAGAGAAGATGTAGGACGAGGAGATACCAGGAGAGACGGGGAGCCACTTGTGCGTAGCGCGGTCCATAGGAGGCGTAGCGATACGGACGTTGAGCGTGATGATGTTCCCTTCGGCAGGGTAGTTAGCCATCGAGTAAGCACGGATGGTCTCCGTATCATTCTTACACGTCAGGCTCCACATGTCGAAAGTGATCCCAGTCGCCACGGAACTTCTCATCGATGTCGTAGTCGGCATACTTGATATCATAGGGAGGGATGGTGATCTGTGCGTAGCTACCGCTCTGGAAGTTCATCACTTCACCCTCGGGGAGCTTCACGACGAACTCCTTGATGAAGGTCGAGACGTTGCGGTTCGAGAGGACTTCGCACTCCCATTCCTTGACGCCGAAGACCGACTCAGGTACGATGACCTGCATGTCTTCCTTGACCTTGGTCTGGCAAGCCAGACGCCAGTGTTCCTTCTGCTCCTTGCGAGAGAAGAAGCCCGTCTCAGTAGGCAGGATTTCTCCACCACCTTCGACGACACGGCAGCGGCACTGACCGCACGAACCGCTACCACCGCAAGCGGAGGAGAGGTAGATATTCTCACCCTGCAGAGTGCTCAGCAGCGTACCGCCGATGGGTACTTCAGCTTCCTTCTCCCCATTGATGGTGAGCTTGACGTTGCCTGATGGGACGAGCTTGCTCTTAGCGACAAGCAGGACGATCACCAGGAGCAGTGTGACCACGAGGAAGATGCCAACACTGACGAGTAATATGGTTGTCGTTGTATTCATTTCGTTGAGTCTTCGCTTTCGTTACATCTTGACACCAGAGAAGCTGAGGAAGGCAATCCCCATGAGCGCCGTGACGATGAAGGTGATCCCGAGGCCACGCAGGGGCTTGGGCACATCAGAGTACTGGAGCTTCTCACGGATAGCAGCCATCCCGACGATAGCGAGCATCCAGCCGATACCGGAGCCGAAGCCGTAGATGGTAGCTTCACCGATGGTGGGGAATTCACGCTGCTGCATGAAGAGTGATCCACCGAGGATAGCACAGTTCACAGCGATCAGCGGGAGGAAGATCCCGAGCGAAGCGTAGAGCGAGGGGCTGAAGCGCTCGACGAGCATCTCCACAAGCTGCGTGAAAGCGGCGATGACGGCGATGAAGATGATGAAGGAGAGGAAGGAGAGATCTACACCTGCGGCATCAGCACCGATGAGCCAGTCAAGCGCCCCCTGCTTGAAGACCTTGGTCTCGAGGAGGTAGTTGATAGGCAGCGTGCAGGTCAGGATAAACGTGACAGCGATACCCAGGCCAAAGGAGGTCTTTACGTTCTTCGATACTGCCAGGAAGGAGCACATCCCCAGGTAGTAGGCGAAGATCATGTTATCGATGAAGATCGACCTAAAGAATAAGGCTAATGAATCCATTCTTTGTTAGTTCTTATTTGCGTGGGTAAAGGTTAGTTTTCCTGAAGCTCCTTGTTGTACGAGCGGTGGATCCAGATGAGCACAGCCACGGAGATAAGTGCCATAGGAGGCAGGATCATCAGACCGTTGTTGACATAGCCGTGGATACCATCGGTAGCGTAGAAGCTCTGAGGGATGATCTGGAAGCCGAGGAGCGTACCAGAGCCGAGGAGCTCACGGAAGAAGCCTACAGCGACGAGGACAGCACCATAGCCAAGACCGTTACCGATACCATCGAGGAAGGATTCCCAAGGGCCGTTACCCAGAGCGAAGGCTTCGAGGCGCCCCATGAGGATACAGTTCGTGATGATCAGCCCGACGAAGACGGAGAGCTGCTTGCTGACGTCGTAAGCATAAGCCTTGAGGACTTCGCTGACGATGGTCACCAGGGTAGCTGCCACGACGAGCTGCACGATGATGCGGATACGATTAGGGATCGTCTTACGCAGGAGCGAGATGACGACGTTGGAGAAGGCGACGACGACCGTCACAGAGAGTGCCATGACGATAGCGGGCTCGAGCTTAGAGGTTACAGCCAGCGCGGAGCAGATACCGAGCATCTGCACCATGATGGGGTTATTCTTGCTGAGTGGCCCGAGGAGCGTTTCTTTATTCTTTTTATTCCAGAGAGACATGGCTACTGAGCGTTATAGGTTTCAAGAAATTTTTGGAAGGGCTTGAGCGAGGCAGCGAGCATATCGTTCACACCATTGCTGGTGAGCGTACCGCCCGAGATACCATCGACGTAGTCCTTATCCTCAGCCTTCTGGCCATTCTTGACGACAGCGATACCGGTGAAGGCGCCTTCGCGGAAGATGTGCTTACCCTTGAACTGGGCAGAGAAGTGTGGCGTGGAGATTTCAGCACCGAGACCTGGGGTTTCCCCAGCGTTGCCGAAGTCAGCCCCATCGACCGTAGAGTGGTCAGCGGCATCGATAGCGATGTAGCCCCAGATCTTATTCCACAGACCTGCACCATTGAGGGGGGAGGACGTAGAGGGTCTTCCCATTGACCTCAGCGACGTAGACGGGGAGGTCTTGCTTCTCACCCTTAGCGATGAGCTTATAGGAGAGCTCGGTGTTGGCATTGAAAGCGTCGCTCTTACCGACTTCTTCTCCTTCGAAGGTCTTGACGACCTGGCCCTCTTCGTTGACGAGGAGTTCCTTCTTGATGAGGTCCTTGTAGGTGGAGATGACGGCTGACTTATCAGGGCTCTGACCGAGTGCGCGGAGGATCTGCTGCATCTTGTCGATGTTAGCGTTCTCCTGCTGTGCGGGACGCAGGACGATCGCTGCACCTGCCAGGAGGACTGCAGCGAGGATGACCATCACCGCAGCATAGATCAGTACATAAGAATTCTTATCTCTATTCATCGTTGTAGCGGTGTTGGATTAGTTCTGAGCCTTAGCGGAGAGACGCTTGAGACGCTTCTGCGTATTGCGCTCTACCACGATGTAGTCGATGAGAGGTGCGAAGGTGTTCATCAGGAGGATAGCGAGCATCATACCTTCAGCGTACCCAGCATTGAGCACACGGATGAAGACGACCATTACCCCGATGAGGAAACCATAGACCCACTTCCCAGCTTCGGTGCGTGCAGCGGTCACGGGGTCCGTAGCCATGAAGACGATACCGAAGGCGAAGCCACCATAGATGAGGTGGTGAAGTGCAGATACCTGCATAGCGGGCGTCGTACCAAAGGCGTTGAAGACAGCAGCCATGACGACTACACCGACGACACCAGATACCATGATCTTATAGCTGGCGATACCCGTATAGATGAGGATGCAAGCCCCGATGAGGATAGCGAGCGTGGAGACTTCACCTACCGAGCCTGGGAGGAAGCCGAGGAAGGCATCCCAGTCGCTGAGAGGACCACCGAGCGTATTGTGGATGTCGGGGAGCATACCCTTAGCAGCAGCGATCTGCCCGAGGGGCGTAGCACCAGAGAAGCCGTCGACAGCCTTCTCAGCACCACCGAGCCCGAAGGTCGAGCCAAGGCGTATCCACACGCTGTCACCAGACATAGCAGCGGGGTAAGAGAAGAAGAGGAAGGCACGCGTGATCAGCGCTACGTTGAAGACGTTGTAGCCCGTACCACCGAAGACTTCCTTAGCGAAGACTACAGCGAAGGCAGTAGCTACAGCGATCATCCACAGTGGGGTCTCCACAGGGATAATCATCGGGATGAGAATCCCCGTGACGAGGAACCCTTCCTGGATCTCCTCATGCTTCATCTGGGCGATGATGAATTCAATACCCAGACCTACAGCGTAGGAGACGATGATCTGAGGCAGCACGGAGAGGAAGCCATAGAAGAAGGTGCTCCAGAAGGAAGCCTCTACACCTACAGCGATATTGTGCTGCAGCCCGACGTTGTACATCCCGAAGAGCAGCGCAGGCAGGAGAGCGAAGATGACTACGCTCATCGTGCGCTTGCTATCGATGGCATCGTGGACGTGAGCGCCACGACGCTTCGAGGTCGTATTGGGGACGAAGAGGAACGTCTCAAAGCCGTCGAAGACTGACTCCAGGGCCGAGAAGCGCCCCCCCCTTCGTGAAGGCGGGCTTAATCTTATCGATTTGTTTTCTTAATGCGTTCAAGGTCGTTGTCCTTTTAATGAGTGAAACCTTCTATTAGTTCATTTCCTTGTACAGCTCATCCAGACCCTGACGTACGATCTGCTGGAGAGGTATCTTGGACGTGTCGACGAATTCGCAGACAGAGAAGTCTTCGGGAGCTACCTCATAGATACCACGAGCCTCCATATCGTTGATGTTGAAGGCGATGATGCTCTTCAGGAGGAACTCTGGATAGATATCCATAGGGAAGACACGGTCGTACTCGCCACTCATGATCATAGCGCGGCGACCACCCTTGACACGGGCATCGAGCACATATTCCTTCTTAGGCATCAGCCAAGAGAAGTAAGAGCGGCTGTGGCTGTACTGGTTGAGACGAGGCAGAGCCCAGCCAAAGACCTCGTGCACGTCGTCCCCCTCGGGGATGATCGTGATCTGGTCAATAGAGTAGCTCATGCGGTCGTGCTCTTCATCGACCTTGACACCGGAGAAGACATCCCCCTCGATGATGCGCTCATGCTCACCCTTCTTACCGAGACGGCCTGCGAGGGCTTCGGTGAAGCGGGCACCAGGCAGGACGGTCAGATAGCCCGTCTCCTTGGCTTCGGAGCCCGTGAGAGCGATGGTGCGGGAGAAGTCGACCTTACCGGTCTTGAGGAAGCGGCCGATCACAAGAAGGTCGCTGGCCTTGAGCGTCCAGACGGTCTCTTCCTTGTTGATAGGCGCCGTGTGGTTGATCAGCGTACCGACCAGACCTGCGGGGTGTGGCCCGCGGACTTCGACGCGCTCGACACCCGTCACACTCGTCAGTTCGCCAGGAGCGACACCGAGGTAGACCTTACCCGTGGTAAGCTTGGTGAGAGCGGTAAGAGCCAGCTGCAGCTCGTCCTCGCGACCCTGAGCCAGATAGCTGAAGCGGGGAGCAAGGGGAGCGGTGAAGTTCGCCGTGACGAAGATGTCACGGGGCTCAGTCAGAGGATTAGCCAGGCGGTCGTAGGGACGCTGCTTGAAGAAGCTGAACATACCACTCTCCAGGAGGAGAGCAAGTACCTCAGAGCGCTGCATCTTTTCGACCCCATCCGTGGCGAAGGACTTGTACTCCGTCGTCGCATCGGGGCGTACTTCGACGCTCAGGACCTTGCGCTTGGCACCGCGATTGACAGCGATGACTTCGCCACTGACAGGCGAGGTCAAGCACAGCTCAGGCGCACCCTTGTGGCGCAGCAGAGCATCGCCTGCCAGCACCTTGTCGCCTGGGTGAACGATCACTTTAGGGACGAAGCCGATGTAATCATCGGGGACGACGGCATAGCTCTCCGTGCGCTGGGCTGCTGCGAGTTGCGTCTCAGCGGCCTTTCCCTTCAGATTCAGCGTGAGGCCCTTCTTTATCGTGATAATGTTCGGCATAACACGTGATTTGATGATTTGTTTAGTTAAATTATTTGGGTACAAAAGTACACATTCTTTGCCATACTCTACCTATAATAAGGGAGGCAGCGCCCCACCACATCCCCACAACAAGCGAAGAGGGTATGCATAACTCCCCATCTTCGGCGTTCCTCCCAGCCTCGCGCGCGTACATTATTATAGGTACTACCCACCGACCACCTCCTCAAGAAGCTCCCCCCCAGCGCAGGATACCCTTCCCTTCTTATAGCCCGCTACCCGCCCCCTTACCAAAGGGACTTCGCTAACCTCACCCGAGGTAGATAAATGAACCTATATAGGTCAGCGGGCTAACCTATATGGGTGTGCGGGTAGAGCTATATAGGATGGCGAAGAAGGCTATATAGCTTTGGACTGATTCCGTATAGCTTTGTGACGTGACCTATACTTAGGTAATTGCTCCGCGTAGGGAGAAAAGTTGTGGACGAGTGGCAGATAAGTTTGGACTACGTACGTGGATCTAATATCTACGTACGTGGATATTTGGATTTGCGTGCCTGGTCTTTAAGACTACGTGCATAGACAGAGGAAAACCACTAAGTGAAGGCGCTTTTTCTTCACGAGAACGATGCTTTTCCCTCCGCTGGATAAAGGGAATACGCGCGATAAGGCGAAGGGCTTGTGTATCACTTCGAAGAGGCATATCGAGGAGCTGGGCATGCGATCCCTTAGCACTCTAAATAGAGGACAAGACTCTACCGCAACAGTCTCCTATAGGTCGCACAGCGAAGCAATATAGGTCAGCCCGCCGACCAATATAGATTCGCACATCCTCCCTCCACGAGTCCGAAGCACACACCTCTACTCCAAAGCACGTCCCCAGCACCATAAGAGCGGCGATAAAGTCGGTATTTTGCGCTGCAAACCTACCTACAATTATGTATTTTTTCTCCGTGATTTCACCTCTCAGCGAAGCACAGCTCAGCGCAGACCCTCACACAACACACTATAATACAGATGATTTCCAGGTCAAAAAGACAATATACGAGGCTACCTACCGCCCGAATTTAATCATGCGAAAGGGCATATATTTGCGGCGTTTTTCAGGGCAAAGCCCCTGTCAATCTCCAATCATAGTTTACCCATCCTAACCACTGACGTAATGAAATTTCAGAGATTAGCAGCCCTCACCTGCTTCGTAGCAGCAGGGATATTGATTAGCTCCTGCGACAAGGAGACCCCACGAGAAGAGCAGAAGCCTGCTCAGCCCACGACCCCCGTAGTACAACCCGAAGAGCCAGCAGCCCCAGGCGAGGCCCGCGTAGCTGTCGCCCAGCCAGGGGGCTTGGAGGCGGCTCTGAAGGGTCAAGATCTGGAGCAGCTCACTAAGCTCACCGTCCGCTCTGGCGCCCTGAACCAAGCCGACTTAGACTACGTGACCAAGAGCCTCAAGATCGAAGCGATCGACCTGAGCGCTGCCACCCTCCGTCTCGGAGACGAGGATAAGGGCTTCTACGGCAATAGCACACTCAAGAAAATTACCGCCCCTTCAGATATCGAGAAGACGCAGAAGGACTGGTTCTCCAATACCTTAGCCACAGAGATCATCTTCCCAGGCAATAAGCTCAAGAGCTTCGGTGGTGCCGTGTACAACGAGAAGCTCAAGAGCATCACCCTCCCCAACTCCGTAGAGGAGATCGGTGCAGCAGCCTTCGCCAATAGCAACTTCGAGAGCATCACACTCTCCACCAGCCTCAAGAGCATCCCCACCGAAGCCTTCAAGGGCTGCCGTCGTCTGACGAAGCTCACTATCCCCACGAGCGTGACGGAGATCAAGGATAATGTCTTCACGGGCTGCGCACAGCTCAAGGAGATCACCTTCCTCTGCCCCGCTCCCACCTTCACCACCAACGACCTTGACGAGAACGCCTTTGAGGGCTTTGACTACTCGATAGAGCCCACGTTCACCGTACCTAAGGGTACGAAGGACGCCTACCTCAAGGCCCTCAACTGGTCGCCCAAAAACCGCGTAGCTAAGTACTTCGTCGAGGCAGAATAAGCAGTATCCTCTATCAGCAAGCGCCCTTCTCACAGCCTGCATCCCCCCCCCAAAGCTAAGCGAGGGGATGAGGGAGCACTGTGAGGAGGGCGTACCTACCACCATACAACGACTCAGACATGAACTACAAGAAGCTCCTTCCCCTCTTCGCAATAGCCCTCCTCACCCATGCGGCATTCACGGCCTGCAGCACCGACACCCCCAAGACGGAGAAGACGGACGGGAAGAAAGACCCACATACCGACGGCTCTACGGGAGCCACCAAGAAGCCTGGCACGCCCGTGACCCCTACGCCTGCCGATCCCAAAGAGAATCTCCCCGCTCTACGCGAGGGCGAGGTCCGCGTCGCCGTGCCACAGGCTGGCGGTCTGGAGGCAGCTCTCAAGGGCAAAGATCTCTCGAAGGTGCGCATCCTACTCCTCACCTCGGGCGCTATCAACCAAGCCGACTGCGACTTCATCCGCTACCAAATGAAGGCGCTCGAGGAGCTGGACATCAGCCGTGTAGCCTTCGGCATCGGTGATGATGAGTACGGGCTCAAGGACAATAAGAGCCTGAAGAAAATCATCGCTCCCGCGACGCTACGCCGCACAGCCGATGGATGGTTCAGCTACACCCGTGCCGAGGAGATCATCTTCCCTGGGGACAAGCTGCGCATCTTCGGTGGCGCTCTCTTCAACGAGCGAGCCAAGAAGATCACGCTCCCCGAGTCGGTAGAGGTCATCCTCGCGAATGCCTTCTGGAACAACAACAAGATGGAGTCCATCACGCTACCCAGCAAGATCAAGGTCATCCCCGCGCGCGCTGCTTCTACTTCTGCAAGAGCCTCAAGAGCATCGACATCCCCGCAGCTGTGACCGAGATCCAGGAAGATGCCTTCGCCGAATGTATACAGCTCGAGCGCATTACCTTCCTCGGTGAAGCTCCCGCACTACCGAAGGGTAAGAACGGCCAGACGCTGAGCCCCTTCGCCTCTGTCGTGTGGGAAGCGAGCGGACAGCGTAAGTGCGTCATCCGCGTCCCCAAGGGAAAGACTGAGAGCTTCCTCGAGAAGTGGCAGTGGTCTGCAGACAAGGCCAGTCGCTTCGAGGAATACTAAGCGACCACCCCGCCCATGCGCACAGCACACACCTCACCCCTCCGCCCCAAGCTCTCCACCCTCCTACTCCCCATCGTAGCCCTCGGACTACTATGGGGGTGTAGCGGGGGAGAAGTCGAAGAGTGAGCCGAATGATGGCACCCAGCGCGGGACCACCACGACGAGTGACGCAGCTATCGTAGACTACCTGCGCCAGCAGATCGATGTCACCACCCCACAAGAAGCCCCCGAGACCTGCTACAAGGAGTACAGCACAGCCGAGGGCTACGGAGCGATGCAGGAGCAGCTGTGGGAGCTCTGGCGCAAGGCCAATGCCGACCGCCTCGCCACACAACCGTGGTCACTGAACTCCCCCAACGCTCTCGTCTGGAAGATCCCCCAAGGTGAAGAGATGCAGCTCCGCCTCTTCGCCAAAGGTGCTAAGCCGGCCAGTGGCTATCCGCTCTTCATCAACCTCCATGGTGGCGGGCGCTACCCCCGCGGAGCCTGGGCCTTGGACTTCGGAGATCAACGAGCAGGAGTGGTACACCCTCATGTCCTTCACCGACCGCTATGCCAATAGCCCCGCCCTCTACTTCGTCCCCCGCATGGCGGACGACCGCAAGGGCAGATGGCACTACGCTCCGCAGCGCACTGCCTTCCGACGTGCCTACCAGCTCGCCGTGCTCCGAGGCGATGCAGACCCCGACCGAGTCTACCTCACGGGCATATCGGAGGGGGGCTACGGCTCCTTCCGCCTCGGACTCTTCATGCCCGACTACTTCGCAGCGGTCGGCCCTCTGGCTGCCGCTATCGAGAGTCTCGAGCTCGCAGAGAACCTGCGCAACGTAGCCTTCCGCTTTCGATGTCGGGGAGCGTGACTATGAGTACGACCGCATCCTCAATGCGATGGACTGGCGCGATAAGCTCAGTGAGCTTGCCAAGGCCAATACAGAAGACTTCGTCCACGAGGCGAATATCATCGCTGGTCACGGGCACACCATCCCCTATCTGACGATGCCTCCATGGCTCTCGGAGCACAAGCGACGCGTGTACCCCAAGCACCTAAGCTACACCTACTACAATATCGACGACGGATTCTCCGACGGGGTCTATTACCTCGGCTTCGGCGGGATCAAGCACAGCAGCGACGCCCGTCTGCACCTCGATGTACGGCATGAGGGCAATAGCTTCGACGTGCAGACCAAGCTCCTGCGTGGTACAGCCCAAGGCTCGCTGACCCTATATGTCGATCATGTGGACTTCACTAAGCCCATCGTCGTCAAGCACAATGGGCGGGTCATCTTCTCGGAGGTGCTACGTCCCAACAAGGGGGTGATGGCCGAGGCTATCGCACGCTTCGGTGATCCCAAGCGCATCTTCCCCGCCAAGGTCATGATACCGCTCTAAGGTCGATCAGTCAAGCAGTCCACGGAGCAAGCTACCGACAAGAGAGCCCCCCGACAGCGTCCTACGGATGCCGTCGGGGGGCTCTTATTTACTTCGTGTACGAAAGGACGGAAGTAGAGGAGCGAAGATCGGGGCTTTCCCTGCTAAGAAGGCTCGGGCGAGGGCTGATGTACAGCGACTTCTATGCGGGTTGGGCGACCGAAGACTGCCGAGATTTCTGTATCTTTGTTTAGGCCGATGGCCCACAGCTCTACTCACTCCCGTCCTCTCATAACTATATATACCTATGGATCATGCTCCCGTAGCCTTCGAACCCTATATCCTCGTAGGATCTTTCCTGATGCTCGCCGGTATCATCGCCGGTAAGGTGGGCACGCGCTTTGGGGTGCCTGCCCTGCTCCTCTTCCTCATCACAGGGATGCTCTTCGGCAGTGCGGGCCTCGGGATCCAATACAACGACACGAACAAGACGCAGTTCGTCGGGATGATCGCCCTGACGGTCATCCTCTTCTTCGGGGGCTTCGAGACGAAGCTCAAAGAGATGCGCACTGTCCTCGGCCCGGGGATTATGCTCTCTACGGTAGGCGTCATCTTGACGACGCTCTGTCTCGGGGGCTTCTTCTACGGTATGGACCTTATGGGCTGGGCGCCCGTACACTTCACCTTCCCCATCGCCCTTCTGCTGGCAGCGACGATGTCGAGTACCGACTCCGCCTCGGTCTTCGCCCTCCTGCGCTCGAAGAATATGCACCTCAAGGAAGGCCTGCGCCCCATCCTCGAGCTCGAGAGTGGTAGTAATGACCCGATGGCCTACATGCTCACCATCGCCCTCATCCAGTACATCACGGGAGGGACGGACGGCTCGTGGGGGGAGCATCCTCGTGACCTTCCTCCTACAGTTCTCCGTCGGTGGACTCATGGGCTATATCTTCGGGCGTATCACTCCCGCTATCCTCAACAAGGCAGACATCGGCAACGGGGCACTCTACCCCATTCTCCTCTTGTGCTTCGTCTTCCTCACCTTCTCCGCTACCTCGCTCCTGCATGGCAATGGCTACCTCGCCGTCTATATCATGGGCGTACTCGTGGGGAACAAGAAGCTCGTCCACAAGAAGAGTATCGAGACCTTCTTCGATGGGCTGACGTGGCTCCTACAGATCTCACTCTTCATCATCCTCGGGCTCTTCGTCGATGCGCATAGCCTGCTGCCCATCACGGGCTTTGCGGTGCTGGCGGGTCTCTTCATGATCTTCGTAGCACGACCTCTGGCGGTACAGCTCAGCCTCATCTTCTTCCCCAGCATCAGCATGCGCGGCCGCTCCTTCCTCTCGTGGGTGGGCCTGCGTGGCGCCGTACCGATCATCTTCGCCACCTACCCGATGATGAGCCAGGTCGAGGGCGCTGAGACGCTCTTCAACATCGTCTACGTCATCACCCTCCTCTCGCTGCTCATCCAGGGGAGCACCCTGCCTGCCGTGGCGCGCTTCCTCGGTCTCGACGAAGAGGTCAAGGTCAAGGTCAGCCACTTCGGCGTCGAGATCCCCCAATACACGGGAGCAAAGATGGTCGAGCGCACCGTCACGGGCAAGATGCTACGTGAGGGCAATAAGCTCATGGAGCTGGACCTCAAGGAAGAAGAGCTCGTGATCCTCGTGCGCCGCAAAGAGAACTACATGGTCCCCAAGGGCAAGCTCGAGCTCGAAGTCGGTGACATCCTTCTGATTGTCTTCGAGCAAAATACCGAACAGAGCGCCTAACGTGAAGCCCTCCGACATCCTGCGCCGTATCTGGGGCCTCGCGCTACCCAACATCCTCTCCAACGTCACCGTACCGCTCCTCATGCTCGCCGATACGGCGATGGCGGGACGTATGACCACAGCCGACAGCATCGCAGCGGTAGCCATCGGTGCTGCTATCACCCAGTTCGTCATCGGCATCTGGAGCCTGCTACGTATGGGCACGACGGGCTTTACAGCTCAGGCGTGGGGCGCCTGTGACGTGCGCGCCCTGCTGCGTCAGCTCACCTCAGGCTCGATCATCGCGCTCGTCGTTGGCCTGCTCCTCATCCTCCTGCGCCCACTCTATGTCGCTCCCGCTGCCGCACTCTACAGGCAGGCGCAGACATGCACCTACCCGAGGCGCAGACCTACCTCCATTACTCCTTCCTCGGCGCACCTGCCGCCCTCCTGCTCTACGTGTATAATGGCTGGCTCATCGGCGTACAGCGAATGAAGCTCGTCATGAGCGTGAGCATCGCCTGCAACCTGCTGAACATCCTCTTCAGCTACCTCCTCGCCTTCCCCGCAGGGATGGGCGTCGGGGGCTTGGCACTGGGCACGGTGCTTGCGCAGTACACGGCTGTCCTACTCCTCGCGCTCGGCGCGCTGCGCTACGAAGGGCGCATCCTCCGCCACCTCTCCAGAGAGTACCTCTGGCACCCCGAGACGCTCGTTCGCTACTTCCATGTCGGGAAGTACCTCCTCATCCGCACGCTCCTCTTGCAGGCGGTGATGCTCTCCTTCATCCGCTATGGGGGCGCTATCGGCGTGACGAGGCTGGCTGCCAACAGCCTGCTGATGCAGCTCTTCACGCTCTTCTCCTACTTTATGGATGGGCTGGCCTATGCCGCCGAAGCCCTCGTAGGCGAAGCTATTGGCGGGCGTAAGTTCGGACACCTACGACTGATCATCCGCATCACACTGCAGGTAGGCTTCGTCGTCGCCCTCATCACGAGTATCCTCTACGCCCTCTTCCCCCGCCCCCTCCTCGAGCTCCTCACCGACAAGCAAGAGGTGCTTCAGCTCGCTCTCAGCGATAGCTTCCTGATGGCCGCCGTGCCGATATTCTCCTACCTGGCCTTCCTCTGGGACGGCATCTTAGTCGGTGCGACGGACAGCAAGAGCATGAGCATCGGGGTAGCTGGTGGCGCGATGTCGTACTTCATCCTTGCGGAGAGCATCGCCACCATAGGTAGTGGCACCATGCTCTGGTTCGCCTTCCTCAACTACCTCCTCGTCCGCAGCTTCATCGAGTACTACCTCGGCATGCGTCGCATCCGAGCGCTCAGCCAAGAAGTGCATGATACTCGCCATTCCTCCTATACTTATAGGCTGAAATAGACTATCTTTGTGATAGAAATCCAAAACTATTCAACTGCAGGTATCTTACCTCTCCACTATTCAAGCACCCCTATTTTAGATGAAAAAGAATAAGATCATCGTCGCTGGCATCGGTCCTGGCAGCCCCGAGGATATCACCCCCGCCGTACTCCAAGCCGTGCAGGCCTCTGATGTGATCGTCGGATACAAGTATTACTTCCGCTTTATCAAGGACTATGTCCGCCCCGATGCCCTGTGTATCGACAGCGGGATGAAGGCTGAGCGTCAGCGCGCCGAGGAGGCCTTCCGCTACGCCCTCGAGGGCAAGACCGTCTGCGTCATCTCCTCAGGCGATGCAGGCATCTACGGCATGTCGCCCCTGATCTATGAGATGATGCGCGAGAAGGGCATCACGGATCAGGTAGAGGTAGAGGTACTCCCTGGCATCAGCGCCTTCCAGAAGGCCGCCGCTCTGCTCGGCTGCCCCATCGGCCATGACCTGTGTATCATCTCGCTCTCCGACCTGATGACGCCTTGGCTTCGTATCGAGAAGCGCATCGAGGCTGCCGCAGCAGGCGACTTCATCACCGCCATCTACAACCCCAAGAGCCAAGGCCGCTACTGGCAGATCTACCGCCTGCTGGAGATCTTCGCCCAGCACCGCAGCCCCGACACGCCCATCGGCTACGTCCGTCAGGCGGGTCGTGAGGAGCAGGTCGTCAAGCTCACCACGCTCGCAGAGTTCGATCCCGAGGAGCTCGACATGTTCACGGTCGTGATCATCGGCAATACGCAGAGCTACAGCTTCGACGGGCACTTCATCACCCCACGTGGCTACTATGACGAAGGTACGCTCGACAAGGATGCGAAGATCGGTCAGGCGATCATGATCGAGAGCTTCCGCACGATCAATAGCGAGCTGGCGAACCCCAACATCCCCCTCGACCACAAGTGGGCACTCATCCACTCGATCCACACCACGGCGGACTTCGAGATGGAGAAGATCCTCTACTCCGATCCCGGTGCGGTATCCAGCATCTATCAGGCGATGCTCGACGGGAAGTTCGACACCATCATCACTGACGTCACCATGGTAGCTTCGGGTATCCGCAAGGGCATGCTGGAGCGTCTTGGACTGCAGGTCAAGTGCTACCTCAACGATCCTCGCACGAAGGAGCTTGCCGACCTGAAGGGCATCACGCGCTCGCAGGCAGGGATCCGTCTCGCCGTCGAGGAGCATCCCAATGCGCTCTTCGCCGTGGGTAATGCCCCCACCGCTATCATCGAGCTCTGCGACCTCATCCGTCGTGGCAAGGCCCAGCCTACGGGTATGGTCGTCGCCCCCGTCGGCTTCGTGCAGGTACGCGAGTCAAAGTACATGGCGAAGGTCTTCAAGGACATCCCCAAGATCATCGTCGAAGGCCGTAAGGGCGGTAGCAATCTCGCTGCCACGCTGGTCAACTCCATCCTCACGCTGGACGATGCCGAGGCCCTGCGCCCTGGCCGTGACGTCTAAGTCGTCCCGCACACTCCCCATACACGTATGCGGCTGCACCGAGTGCTCGGTGCAGCCGCATTCTTTGTATCTGTACGACTTTGCCTCCCATCCAATACGAAGACAAGCGCTCCCCTTCACGGGAAATAGTTCGCGCCTCGTAGTGCTTTCCTCCGTCCACGTACGTAGATTTATCATCCATGCACGTCGTTCCTAATATCCACGCACGTAGACTTTAAGACCACGCACATAGACGAAGGTTTCCCCATACTCCTCCGCGCCTTTCCCTGTACAGCCTCGCACCTTTTTCTGCGCCCCTTCACAGCTCCTGCTCTATCGAAGTGCAGCACAGACGAGCCGCAGGCGAAGTCACCACGTCTACAACGAGGCTTTTTATTCCTCGCTTGCCACCCTTGCTTTTTGTATCTTTGTCGAAAAGCAAACTAATACATACGAGTTATGCGGACACTACTATCACTCACACTGCTGCTCCTTGGCTTAGGTGCAAGCACCGAGGCTCTGGCACAGCGCCCCACCAAGGACCTCCAAGTCGAGGACGTCACCTCGGGTAAGTTCTACGCCTACACCGCAGGGCGCGGCATGCGCTCCACCAGCGACGGGAAGTACTACACGATGATGGATGACGGACATACCGCCATCCTGCGCTATAGCTTCCAGACGGGCGAACTCGTCGACACACTCTTCAGCGTCAACAAGGCACGCGAATGCGAATTCAAGAAATTCGACGACTACATCCTTGAGCCCAAGGGGCATCACATCCTCCTCATCACCGACCAAGAAGCTATCTACCGCCGCTCCAGCAAGGGTAATGTCTTCCACTACGACGTACGCCGCAACCGCGTCGAGCCACTGAGCACGACCGCTGGTAAGGTCATGATCCCCACCTTCAGCCCCGACGGCCGTATGGTAGCCTTCGTGCGTGAGGGGAATATCTTCATCAAGAAGTTTGAGTTCGACACCGAGGTCCAGGTGACGAGCGATGCCGTGCACAACAAGGTCATAAACGGTATCACCGACTGGGTCTACGAAGAAGAGCTGGAGACGACCCAGCTGATGACCTGGAGCGAAGACAATAACTACCTGGCCTTCGTCCGCACCGATGAGAGCGAGGTCGATGAGTACAGTATGCCTATCTACGGCACGGGGCAGTACCCTGGCGCCTATACCTATAAGTACCCTAAGGCTGGTACGCCTAACTCGAAGGTCTCCGTACACATCTACAATGTCACGGACCGCGCGAAGAAGCCCATTGACTTCAAGAGCGCACCCTACTACATCCCCCGCATCGAGTTCATCGGTCGTGATGGCAACCTCGCCGTCTTCTCGCTGAACCGCCAGCAGAACCACCTCACGCTCTACTACGTCAACAACAAGACGCTCCTGCCGAAGGTCATCTTCGAGGAGCGCAACAAGGCCTACGTAGATAGCCGCAACCTCCCGAAGTGTAAGTTCGTCCCATCAGGCTTCGCCTACCTCGGCGAGCAGGACGGCTACCGCCATATCTACCTCTACTCCGACAAGGGGGCTTTGATCCGCAAGATCACCACGGGCAGCTATGACGACACCGACTTCTACGGTATGGACGCTCAGGGCAATGCCTACTATCAGGCTGCCGATGAGTCGCCCCTGCGCCGCTCGATCTACAAGGTAGATCCCAAGGGTCGCAAGACCGCTCTTCACCCTGGAGCAGGTGCCAATAGCGCTATCTTCAGCGATGACTTCTCCCACTACATCAGCATCTTCAGCAACTCTACCACGCCGACGACGACGGCCGTCTACGCCACGGGGAGCCTGCGCCCCCTGCGTGTGCTGAAGGACAACAAGGAGATCGCTGAGCGCCTCAAGGACTACCGCCTACGCCGTGAGGAATTCATCAAGATCCCCAACGGCCGTGGCCAAGAGCTGAACGCTTGGATCCTCAAGCCCTACGACTTCGACCCCAACAAGAAGTACCCCGTGCTGATGACTCAGTACAGCGGCCCCGACTCACAGCAGGTACTCGATGCCTTCGGTCTCGGCTGGGAGCAGGTACTCCCCGGTAAGGGCTACATCGTCGTCTGCGTCGACCCACGCGGTACGGGCGCTCGCGGTGAGGAGTGGCGTAAGTGCACCTACCTCAACCTCGGCGTGAAGGAGATCGAAGACCAGATCGCTGCAGCGAAGTGGCTCGGCAAGCAGTCCTACATCGACGCCGACCGCATCGGCCTCTACGGCTGGAGCTTCGGTGGCTACATGACGCTGATGGGTCTGTGCCACGGCGAGGGCGTCTTCAAGACTGGTGTCGCCGTTGCCCCCGTCGCTGACTGGAGCTACTACGACACGATCTACACGGAGCGCTTCATGCGCACCCCACAGGAGAACCCCACGGGCTACAAGTCTTCCTCCGCCCTCGAGGTAGCGAAGAAGCTCAAGGGTAAGCTCCTCCTCATCCACGGTAGCGCCGATGACAACGTGCATGTGCAGAACGCCATGAACTTCACCGACCTCCTGGTCGCCGAAGGGATCCCCTTCGACATGGCGATCTACAAGGACCGCAACCACGGCATCTACGGAGGTAATGCCCGCAACCACCTCTACAAGCGTATCATTACCTTCCTCGAGCAGAACCTTTAGCCTCGGCTATTTTACTCCCCACACCCTTAGCTGAAGGCACCGCCCCTCAGCCTAAGGGCTATCACTTATATGATGCAAGAAGAACCTATCACCCAGAAGAAGACCGGCAACGTCGTGCGCGTCCGCAAGCCCGAGTGGCTGAAGATCCGCCTCGGCGACAACTCGACCTTCACCGATACGAAGCATACGATCGAGCACCACGGGCTCAATACCATCTGCCATAGCGGCCGATGCCCCAACCAAGGGGAATGCTGGAGCGCAGGCACGGCGACCTTCATGATCGGAGGCGCTGTCTGTACGCGCGCCTGCCGCTTCTGTAACACTCTCTCGGGGAAAGCCCCCGCACCACTCGATCCCCTCGAGCCGATGAAGGTGGCACAGAGCATCAAGAAGATGGGCCTGAAGCACGCCGTCATCACCAGCGTCGACCGCGACGACCTCGAGGACTACGGCGCAGGGCACTGGGTACGTACCATCGAAGCCATCCGCCGCACGACACCTGAGGTTACTATCGAGGTCCTCATCCCCGACTTCAACGGCCGTCTGGACTACGTCGACCAGATCATCGCTTGTCAGCCCAAGATCATCTCGCACAACCTCGAGACCGTCCGCCGTCTCACCCCCTCGGTGCGCCACGTAGCTACCTACGAGCAGAGCCTCTCGGTGCTGGAGCGTATCGCCCAGAGCGGTATCCCCGCTAAGACGGGTATCATGCTCGGCCTCGGCGAGACGGAGGAGGAAGTCCTCGAGCTCATCGACGATGCCCACGCTGTCGGCGTATCGATCATGACTATCGGGCAGTACCTGCAGCCTACGCGCCGCCACCTGCCCGTCGTGGAGTACATCCACCCGAAGCAGTTCGCTCGTCTGCGTACCCTCGGTCTGGAGAAGGGTCTGCGCCACATTGAGAGCGGCCCCCTCGTGCGCTCCTCCTACCACGCCGAGCGCCACGTCCTCGACTAAGACTCCCTACTTATACAAATCAGTTCGCCCCCACAGCTCGATGGAGCTGTGGGGGCGAAGTGATTTAAGCCCACGGGGAAGGAGGGAGGAGGCTGCTTAGATATTCTCCGTCTTACGACGAGCGAGGAAGCGCTTGTAGAGCTTCTTGACCTGTGGCGCGAGGATGACGATGGCGATGACGTTCGGGATGACCATCAGCCCATTGAAGGTATCAGCCAGCTCCCAGATGAGGTTCGCATGGAAGATCGTCGCCGAGAAGACGCAGGCGATGACGATGACGCGGAAGCCGTAGACCGCCTTGGACTTGAAGAGGTAGCGTATATTCATCTCCCCGAAGACATACCAGCCGATGATGGTAGTGAAGGCAAAGACGAGGAGGCTGATCGCAAGGAAGATGACACCGGCCTGCCCGAAGGTCTCCTCGAAGGCACGCTGTGTGATCTGTACCGAGATCAGCCCAGGCTCAGCATAAGCTCCCGTCAAGAGGATGATGAGTGCCGTAGCGGTGCAGATGAGGAGGTCAACGAAGACACCCGACATCGCCACGAAGCCCTGAATGGATGGATCCTTGACATGAGCCAGTGCATGGGCGTGTGGGGTTGAGCCCATACCTGCTTCGTTGGAGAAGAGCCCGCGGGAGACCCCATAGCGGATGGCGTACTTCATCACGCTACCCGCAGCACCGCCAGCGGCCGCCTTCGTGGAGAAGGCATCACCGAAGATGGACTCGAAGACGGGGAGGATCTGCTCGGAGTACATGAAGAGGATGATGATCGCCCCGACGATATACGCCAGTGCCATGAAGGGCACCACCAGCTCGGCGATGGTCGTGACGCGCTTCTGCCCGCCGACGATGACGACAGCGACAAGCACTGCGATGAGGATACCGCTGACCCAGCCCTTCATACCGAAGGCGTTGGCCAGGCCGATGGAGATGGAGTTCGCCTGCACCATACAGCCGATGAAGCCGAGGGCGACGATGACCATGACGGAGAAGATGATGGCGAGCACTCGGCTCTTCAGACCGCGACTGATGTAGTAGGCAGGCCCCCCCGACGACTTGGCCGTCGCGTATCTCGCGATACTTCTGGGAGAGGACGGCTTCGGGAGAAGATCGTGCTCATCCCGAGCACTGCGGAGATCCACATCCAGAAGACGGCACCCGTACCTCCCATAGCGATGGCGGTGGCTACGCCAGCGATATTACCCGTACCGACTTGGGCGGCGACGGCAGTGGCGAGCGCTTGGAAGGAGTTCGTCTGGTCGCAGGCATCTTCCGTCTTCTCTTTCTTCTTGAAGATCGAGCCGAAGCTATACTTCATTGCCAGGCCGAAGTGCCGTATCTGAGGCACGCCGAGGTAGATGGTGTAGAAGATGCCGACGCCGAGGAGGACGTACATGAGGAAGTTGTTCCATAGGATTTCATTGAATCCCTTTACGATCTGAAGTAGGTCCATCGTAATAGTTCGTTTAGTGTGAGTGTAGTAGTAGGGGACACCGCTCATCAAGTGGCGGACGGGCCTTTCAGACGCATAGGTAGAGGTGGGGACCCGCTGGGCGTATCCTGTAGAGCGTGAGGGGAAGGGTGGGCGGAGAAGAGGTGCTTGTCCATCTATGCGTCTGAGTGGGTGTGTCGTGCTCCTCGCTAAGAGCCCCCTCGAGAGGGCTACTTGCGGAGAGCATATCTTATTGTCTCTGTGACAAAAATAGTCAGACTTCCTTAAAACACAAGCAGGATGATTTAATAATTTTATTAAAGAAATACCATTACCCACCACATTCCTAAGAATAAACACCAAAAGCGAGCAGGGCGAGGGAGTAGTCCCTCGCCCTGCTCGCTCTCCTGCATGCGGTCACTAAGCTCGGCAGACAGCGCTCACCAAGCCGCCCGACACCCCGCTCTTAGAGGTCTAAGATTGCCCTTTCAGCAAGCACATATTCGCCGGCATCACGCAGCCTCGCCTCACCACGGATCATCTGACGAGCGAGTGTCTCGACGGCTATCGGCGCTTGACGCTTCAGGAGGCCGATGCGATTCAGCGCACGAAGGATAGTCATTCCGATGCGCTCATTACCTCGTGCCTTCGCCCCACGATCCAGGATGCCAGGGCGGAAGAAGAGCGTCCGCTCAAAGCCGAGAGCACGCACGCCCTCCTCAGCTTCGCCCTTGAGACGCATGTAGAAGAGGCTGGACTTAGCATTTGCCCCTGATGACGACAACAGAACGAAGGTCCCCACCCCACTACGGCGAGCCATCTCGGCGAACTGCAGCTGGTAGTCCACGTCCACACGATGCTGAGCGGCCTTGCTCCCAGCCGCCCGAAGTGTCGTACCGAGGCAGGAGAAGGCGACATCTGCTGCGGGTCCCGTCTGCCAGTCCTCGGCGCGCTCCATATCCACCACATGGACGTGGAGCTTCGCGTGCTGCAGCTGGAGAGGCCGACGCACAAAGACATGCACCTCGCTGTATTCGTCACTCCCAAGGAGCAGCTCCACCAGAGCCGTCCCCGTAGCGCCTGTAGCACCTAATACCCATGCTCTCTTCATCGGTCTACATATATATGAAGGATGATGCTGTACTCCACTAAGCCCTCCGCTCCCGCCGAGGAGCGAAGATACCTCGCAGAGTACTACACCGTTATAAGTACAGAAGGGCCGCTTTGTTTACCCAGGCGCGCTCTAAATCACTCTTTAATACTACCATAGATATGAAGCTAAAGCAAATCTTCGCACTCCTCGGAGTCGCACTTCTCGGGCTCAGCGCTTGCTCCAAGGACACCCCCAAGACCAATCCCGCTTCAAGCGGTTCCTTAGCCGGCTCTCAGTGGGAGTACATCGAGCAGGAGCTGGAGGATGATGGCAAGACAGAGACCACCACGACAGTCCTTCGCTTTATTGACGGCACGAAGTTCGTGACGGAGTCCACCTCGGTAACCACACAGGGTGGCACCATCCTCAAGAGTGAGACAGACACTCCTAAGCAGGGCACCTACACCTACCAAGGGAAGGAGGTCACGCTCACCACAACCCGCCAGGACGATGGCAAGATCCGCACGAGCATCGTCCGCCTCGTCATGGACGACACCAATCAGACGCTCGCGGGCACGGTGACGGATGATGGCGTACGCAAGGGCATCATCTACACCCGCAAAAGAAGTAAGGCACTCGCCTACCTGACACTCCTAAAAGCAGTCCGCCCAGCCCATCCCGAGAGATGAGGCTGGGCGGACTGCTTTTAGGAGCGGTGAAGGAGTAGACACACATACCTAAGCTTAGGCATTATGAGGCTGTTGCCGCGAGTCCTGCCCTCTATTTAGTGTGCTAAGGTATCGCATGCCCAGCTACCCGATATACCTCTCCGAAGTGCTACACAAGCCCTTCGCCTTATTGCGCGTATCCCTCTCATCCAGCGGAGGAAAAAGTACTATTCTCGTGGAGAAAAAAGCGCCTTCACGTACTGGTTTTTCTCTATCTACGCACGTAGTCTTAAAGACCAAGCACGTAAATCCAAATATCCACGTACGTAGATATTAGAGCCACGTACGTAGACCAAACTTATCTGCCACTCGTCCGCAACTTTTATCCCTACGTGGAGCAATCACCTAAGTATAGGTCACTTCACAAAGCTATACGGAATCGATCCAAAGCTATATAGCTTTCTTCGCCATCCTATATAGCTCTACCCACGTACCCATATAGGTCGGCGGGCCGACTTATATGGGGGCGTGGGTAGATATGACCTTGATGCACGCCTCGGACTTAGATTCGGAAGCCCGAAGAAACCCAGCAAAGACGCATACACATTCGGGCGCAAAGCCTTATCTTTGTATATCTATATCCTCGTGTCAAGACAATCCAAAGAGTTATGATGGATGACAAGCAACTCGCCCTCGACATGCGCTACCTCCGTATGGCGCGCATCTGGGCTGAGAACTCCTACTGCGAGCGCCGTAAGGTAGGCGCCCTCATCGTCAAGGACAAGCGTATCATCGCCGATGGCTACAACGGCACCCCCGTGGGCTTTGAGAACATCTGCGAAGACGAAAATGGTCAGACGAAGCAGTATGTGCTCCATGCTGAGGCCAATGCGATCACGAAGCTCGCCAGCAGCACCAATGACAGCTCTGGGGCGACGGTCTACGTCACCGACGCCCCCTGCATCGAGTGCGCCAAGCTCATCATCCAGAGCCACATGCGCCGTGTCGTCTACAGCACCGAGTACCGTCTACGTGACGGCATCGAGCTCCTCCAGCGCGCTGGCATCCAGGTAGACTACCTTCCCCTCGAGGACTAACCGACTCTTTCTCCCGCCCCATCATCATCCTCTATAGCAGACAGCATGCAATCAGCACCCAACGAGCAGCCCGGCTCACCTCGCCCCGAGCGTAAGGCCCACCTCCTGAGTGGAATCACCTACGGGCTTGTCACCGTCTTGGTCTTCCTCTTGGGCATATTCACCTCCAGCTACTTCGGCATCGGAGGCCGACGCGGAGCAACTGGGAAGCTCGGCGAAATCTATTCGCTCATCCAGCAGTACTACGTCGACTCGACGGATATGGACAGCCTCACCGAGCAGTCCCTCCCACTGATCCTCTCACAGCTCGACCCCCACTCCGTCTACCTCAGTGTAGAGGAGAACAAGGAGTCGACCGAGAGCCTCGAGGGCTCGTTCGCGGGTATTGGCGTGCAGTTCAATACCCTCCTCGACACCGTCGTCGTCGTGCGTGTCATCGAGGGTGGCCCCAGCGAACGCGCAGGCCTGCAGCCTGGCGACCGCATCCTACGTGCTGACACGACGAATCTCGTCCGTGACTCCATCACCTCTGAGCAGATCATGAAGGCGCTGAAGGGTCCCGAGGACACCGTCGTCAAGCTCACCGTCCGCCGTGGTGGGAAGACCTTCACCACCTCGGTCGTCCGTGGCGCCGTCCCCGTGCCTACCATCGACGCGAGCTACATGATCCGCCCCCACGTACTGTATGTACGCCTCAATAAGTGGGGCACGCAGACGCCCTTAGAGTTCCAGCAGGCCTATGCCGAGCATGCCTCCGAAGGCGTCGAGCGCATCCTTATCGACCTCCGCGACAATGGCGGGGGCTATCTGCAGGCCGCGACGGCACTCGCCACGGAGTTCCTCTCCAAGGGCGACCTCCTCGTCTACAACAAGGGGGCGCACTATCCCCGTGAGGACTTCAAGAGCCCTCGTGACGGACGTCTGCGCCAGCTCCCACTGATCGTGCTGGTGAACGAGAGCAGTGCCAGCGCCAGCGAGATCTTCGCCGGTGCTATGCAGGACCTCGACCGCGCGCTCATCGTCGGCCGCCGTACCTTCGGTAAGGGCCTCGTGCAGCTCCCCTTCGAGCTGAAGGACCACTCCGTCGTCCGCCTCACCGTAGCCCGCTACTACACCCCCTCGGGCCGTAGCATCCAGAAGAGCTATGCCAAGGGCTACGAAGCCTACGCTGAGGACATCGAGGAGCGCTACCTCCATGGCGAGTTCTACTCAGCCGATAGCATCAGTCGTCCCGACACCACACGCTACTACACGCGTCTGGGTCGTGTCGTCTACGGCGGTGGCGGTATCACCCCCGACATCTTCACCCCGCGCGACAGCGCAGGGATCAACCCCTACTACATCCGTCTCCTGCGCTCAGGGACCTTCCAGCGCTTCGCCTTCAACTACGCGGACCAGCACCGTGCGCAGTTCCAGTCCTTCCGCTCGGAGAAGGCTATCCAGGACTACCTGCATTCGCAGGGCGAGGAGATCGTCTATGCCTATGCACGCTATGCCCAGCAGAAGGGCGTACCCCAGCGCCCTGGCTACCTGCAGGAGTCGATGCCCATCCTACGCCGTGACCTCATCGCCTTGATCTCTGACCTATTGGGTGGGGACAAGAATGCCTTCTACCGCGCACGTAACGAGGAGGATCCCGAGGTCAAGGCCGCTCTCGACCGCCTCACCTCCGACGACTGGCGTCCGACGAAGTAAACCCATGGACAAGCCCACCCTCCGCCGTGAGCTCCGTGCCCTGAGCCGTGAGCGTCTCACCGATGAGCTCCGTCTCACGGGGAGTGCGTCCATCATCTCCCAGCTCCGTCAGCATCCCCTCTGGCAGCAGGCCCAGCATGTGGCCCTCTACGCGGCCCTACCCGACGAGCCGAACCTCCGCACCCTCATCGACGAGGTCGCCACGACGAAGCAGGTCTACCTCCCCCGCGTCCTTGACGGTGAGACGATGGAGTTCTTCGCCTTCAGTGGCTGGCAGGAACTTGAGCAGTCGGGGAGCTTCGGCATCTATGAGCCCCGCCTTGAGGCTGATGGAGCCGTAGACCCAGCGACACTGGACCTCCTCGTCATCCCCGCTCTGGCATATGACCAGGCGGGCTACCGCCTCGGCCGTGGCAAGGGCTACTACGACCGCTACCTTAGCCGCTGCCCACATGCCAGCCGTATCGGCGTGACCTTCGCCCTCCGCCCCATCGCATGCCTCCCCCATGATCCATGGGATCTCCCCGTGGAAGCCGTACTCACACCACAGCCTGCCCTCCTCTAACCGCCCCCGCTATGTTCCTCACTCCAGCACAGACGACCCTCACCCTCTCGGGGAAGCTCCTTACCCTCGAGCGCCCCGTCGTCATGGGTATCGTCAATGTCACCCCCGACTCCTTCTTCGCTGGTAGTAGGATAGCAGGCGAGACGGCACTGCGCACCCGCTTCGACGAGCTGGTGAGCGAAGGAGCTGCCATCGCTGACCTCGGCGCCTACAGTTCCCGCCCAGGAGCTGATGAGGTGAGCGTCACGGAGGAGATGGAGCGCCTACGCCTGCCCTTCGCATCCTGAGAGATGAATACCCCGACCTCCCCGTCTCGGTAGATACCTTCCGCTCGGAGGTCGCCCGCATGGCCGTCGAGGAGTATGGAGCCGCTATCATCAACGATATCTCTGGCGGAGCACTCGACCCCGAGATGTACCGCACGGTAGCCGCCCTGCAGGTACCCTATATCCTCATGCACATGAAGGGCGACCCGCAGACGATGCAGTCGCTCACCGACTATAGTGACGTGACGCTCGATGTCATCGACTACTTCACCGAGCGCATCGGCAAGCTCCTTGAGCTCGGTCTGCACGACATCATCCTCGACCCAGGCTTCGGCTTTAGCAAGACCACGGAGCAGAACTATGAGCTCCTCATGCACCTCGACGACCTCACCCACACCTTCACACAGCCCGTCCTCGTCGGCGTCTCACGCAAGAGTATGATCTACCGCCCCCTCGGCTGCACGCCTGCCGAAGCCCTCGGTGGTACGACCTTCCTCCATGCCCTCGCCCTCGAGCGTGGCGCACAGATCCTCCGTGTGCACGATGTACGCGCTGCCGCTGAGGCCATCACGCTCTACGAGCAAGCCCGCCCCTACCTCCACAGAGAGGAGCACCTGCACTATAGCTTCACCCGCTCACACTAACCCACGACTTACCCTGCCCTTATGCTCGCTTGGCTCGACATCTCCATCAAGGACATCATCGACATACTGCTCCTCGCGGTCTTCCTCTACTACGCGTTCACCACAATGCGCTACTCAGGGAGCCGCTCACTCTTCATGGGGATCATCGCCTTCCTCGGGATCTGGCTCTTGATCTCGCAGGTCCTGCAGATGCGACTGATGGGTGCGCTGCTGGACAAGTTCATCAATATCGGCTTCATCATCTGGTCATTATCTTTCAGGACGAGATCAAGAAGATCCTGGTCACCATCGGCTCCGCCCAGCGCTGGCGTAAGATCCGCCGCTTCTTCCGTGAGGGTTCGGCGAAGGAGCAGGAGGAAGAAGACTATATCGCACCCGTCGTGCTGGCGTGTATGAACATGGCTCGTAAGAAGACGGGCGCCCTCATCGCCATCCAAGGCACCTCAGACCTCACGCCCTACCAGCACGCTGGGGAGCGCTTCCTCGCAGCCGTCAATGCCCGCCTCATCGAGACGATCTTCTTCAAGAATAGCCCCCTGCACGACGGCGCTATGATCATCGCTGGCGGGAAGATCTGCGCTGCAGGCTGTATCCTCCCCGTAGCCAGCGACACCGACCTCAATAAGGACCTCGGCCTGCGCCACCGCTCTGCCCTCGGCCTCTCACAGAAGACCGACGCGAAGATCATCATCATCAGCGAAGAGCGTGGGACGATCTCGCTCGCCTACCGCAGTGAGATCATCGTCGACATCACGCCCGACGAGCTCCGCGCCCTCCTCTCCTCCGAAGACTAAGCACACCGCTCCATGAGCGTACGCCGTACGGGCCTATCCGCTTAAGTTCCTACGACACGATACACTTAGCCCCCACCACATCGAGCTGATCGCTCTTGTGGTGGGGGCTAACCGCTTTCTATCAAGTAGGGCATGCGCCCTTCGCTATTACTTACGGCGAGGAGGGAGGTTGTAGTCGAGGATCTTATCCAGCCCAAGACGGCAAGCAGGGCAGAAGTCGGGGGTATCATTGGTACGCATACGGCAGTTGTAGCTCGCGCGGTACATACCCTTCGCCAGATAAGCGCCCCCTTCGTAGAGCCCGACGGGGTACTTCTTCTGGAGCTTCGTGGGCGTAGGCATGGGCGTACCCTTCTTGATCAGGTGCGACCACTTACCGGAGAAGTCCTTGAGATTCGTGACGTTCTGCTCCCAGGGCTCGACCTCAGTAGCGTGTTCGCTCGCTGCCGCTGCGTCGCCTTCGTGGAAGTATTCGTCCGTCAGACCGCCGAAGCTATGGCCGAACTCATGCACCACCACAGGCAGGTACCACTTGTGATGCGTCGAGGAGATGAGATATGAGTTGTACATACCGCCACCGCCGTAGACGTCGCTATTGGCGAGGATGATGAGGTGCTCGTAGGGGATGCCGATGAGGGCATCGTTGATCGCTTTCACACTGCGCGTCGTCAGATAGCGATCGGAGTAGAAGGTATCGAAAGTGCGAGGAGAACGCCGTGCGGGGCCAGCGCTTCTCACGAGGCACGGCGACGCCCGACTCTTCGGAGGGAGAGAAGACCACCACGACATTGAAGTGCTGGCGGTTACTCTTGAAGGGCTCGTAGTTGAAGAGCGCTTCGGTAGCGGCCTCGGCATCACGGAGGAAGATAGGCATCTCAGCCTCGGTATAGCCTTCGGCAAGGAACGCCAGGTCGATGCAGTCACGGCTGTCCCCCGAGTGGATGAGGTACTTGTGCTTCTGAGGCTGCTTCGTCGTCTGGTCACGGATGAGGATATCCTTAGGATCAACACGCTGCGTCTGATCAACGATGGTGCGCTGCTCGGCATTGCACAGGCGGAGCGTCACCTTCACAGGAGCCTTGGGGAAGGGGATGCGCAGCACCTCCTCATAGGAGCGGCGCTCGGTCTTCGCCAGCGGCGTCTGACGCCACTCGAGGTAGAGCGGGTTGAAGGAGAAGGCATAGATGAGCTTGCCCGTGGCTTCGTCATGGATGTAGAGCTGGGCATTCCCTCTGAGGACGAGGCTATCGAGGTAGTGACGACGGCCAGCCCAGCCCTTGAGCAGATGGGCTTCGTCGGGCGTGATCTCAGTCGTCGACTCGCCCCCCGTGAGGATGTAGTCCAGGCGGAGCGTGCTGTCGCGGAAGAAGGTCTCAAACGGCTGCTGCGCCGAGGCGCGGCCACTCCCCACGAAGAGGAGCAGGAGGAGAAGAGATAGGTAGGTTCGCATAGTTATAGTGGATGTAAGGGTTTAATCGTGCTTCGGGGGATAGGGCTCCGTGGCGAGCGCCTTGTACATACGCTCATAGAGTGGTAGCTCCAGCCCGATACGGCGTGCCGCACGAACGACATAGCCCGTGAGGTTCTCCAGCTCGGTAGAGCTCCCCGCCATGAAGTCCACGTGCATCGAACTCGTACTGGAGGGGATCATGAAGGTCTGACGCTCGACGGTGCGCTCCACAGCTCCCTCGCCTAAGTCGTGGCCGAGAGCGGAGAAGAGCGTGCAGAGCTCCTCTATGAGCCCACGCATCTCCACGGGGTGCGACGCGAGGGCTTCGCCCACCGTCATATTGTAGTAGGAGGTACCCGTCGCAGTAGCCGAGATCATGAGGAACTTCTTACGGATGCTCTCCTCGATGTCATCGGGATTGACCACGTGCACGCCGACGGATTCCAGAAGGGCGAATAGCTCACGCTCCTCAGCGCTACGCTCTGCTCCTCGTGAGCCGAAGAGGAAGATCTCTCGCTCGGCCTCTAAGAGGATCTCCCCCGCCGCAGGCTTGCGCCCCGAGATATAGACGCAGCCGTCCCAGACACGAGCTTCGGGGAGAAGCGCCTGGATCTGGTCGGTGATATCCGCACCATTGAGGAGGGGTAAGATGATGGTCCGAGGCGTGATGATCGGGCGGAGCTGCTGGATATTCGCCTCGAGGTCGTAGCTCTTCGTCGCGAGGATGAGGAGGTCGGTAGGTGGCAGGTCGTGGGGATCTTCGGCTAAGTAATCGGGGCGCACGGTGAAGTCCCGCTCGGGAGTGTGGACATGCAGTCCGCGCTCCTCGATAGCAGCGCGGTGTGCGCCACGGGCGACGAAGCTGATCGTACGGCCAAGGCCCTCACGTCGGGCAGCCTCTACGAGCATCGCTCCGTAGTAGCCCCCGACACCTCCGAGGCCGGATATGGTGATATTCTTGAGTAGCATGAGAGGACTATATACTAAGACTTATTTTTCAGCTTATTAAAGGCTCGCCGCCCCATAACAAATGCCCTGGGAGCGATGAGGAATAGGCGAAACTTTATCCGTTTCGACCGCGAGCGGAAGAGATTACGGAAGGGGCGACATCGGAGCTTGTTGGCAATCTGCAGATAATCAGTCACCTCTTCCTTATATCGATCGGAGGCACGACATAGCAGACGGAAGTGATACCAGAGGCTACGCACAGCCAAGGTATTAGCATACTCCAGATAAGCAGGATCCCCCCGCGTGCCTATCAATGGATTCTTCTATATCCGCAAAGAGATCTCGTAGATCTGGGATCTCAGTCGCAGTAATCGCCCCAGGACGCTGGATGCGATAGTTGTAGCCTGCGATAGGTAACGCATGGAAATCGCCTGTACTCTGATAGAATGCCTCAAGGGAGTAGACGTTGTCTTCCCACTTCGACCCCTCACGGAAGGTAAGCCCCTCTATAGCTTGGCGGCGGTAGATACGACTCCATACAGTTGCTTCGATAGCAAGTTTATTCGCAGTAAGGTAGCTATCTAAAGCCTCTTCTCGTGACAAAGTCATCTCGGACATAAGGCAAGGCGAGGAGCAAGTATCCTGCACTTTGTTGTGCCCATAGCCAAGAATAGAGACTTCTGGATGCTGCTGCAGATAACTCACAGCCGACTGATAGATCCCAGGCTCCAGCCAATCATCGCTATCAACGAAGGTCACCAATGGGCAATCATCCGTATAGGGAAGAGCGAAGTTGCGTGCAGAGCTTAGCCCCCCATTCGCCTTATGGAGAACAAGCACACGAGAGTCATGTGCAGCATACTCATCACAAATAGCTCCGCAACCATCGGGCGAGCCATCATCGATGAGGATGACCTTTAGCTCCCGATAGCTCTGAGAGAGGATTGAGTCGATGCATTGGTGGAGGTAAGCTTCGACCTTGTAAACAGGGACGATGACCGCAAGCTTCATATGGAGTTATTTACTGCTAAGCAGGGTGCGAACGAGAGTACGAATAGCAAAGGATGTACGGGGATAGGCTAAGAAAAGCTTCACCTTCCTCACCTTCGATGCTGAATGGAAGGCATTAAGATAAGGACGAGCTTTCAGCTCTTCTATGATCGGCAGATAGCGCTCCAGCTCCCTTACAGCGACAGAGTAGGTAAAAGACGATAGATATTTAATGTGATACCACAGACAGTTAGTCGCAAGGGTACTGGCTAAAGCTAAGAAATGAGCATCATCTGGATAGCGCTGTATTGCCGATTCGATATCCCAAAGAAGGGATCGCTTATCAGGCAGTAGCTCGGAGGTCATAGCCCCAGGGCGCTTACTCCGATAATTGACCCCGACAAGGGGCAAGATATGATATCCACCCGTACACCGATAGAGTGCCTCAAGCGCATATACAACATCCTCCCACTTACAGCCCTCGGTAAAGGTCAGCCCATCAATCACCTCACGCCGATAGATACGACTCCAAACCATCGTATTGATGATATTGGAAGTCGTAGCTACATAGCGAAGCAGAGCTTCGTCACGTGTCAAATGCTCCTCAGCAGGGATTAAAGGGATGGTCTTCTCCTCTGTGACAAGGTTGTAGCCATAGTTGATAATGCTGACCTCAGGGTGTGCGACAAGGTAGCTTACCCCTTGCTGATAGATGTTAGGCTCCAACCAGTCATCGCTATCTAAGAAGGTGACGAGAGGACAATCGTCAATGTGCTGTAGAGCAAGGTTACGCGCCGAACTCTGACCGCCATTCGGCTTATGCAGAGCGAGGACTCGAGGGTCACGCGCTGCATACTCATCACAAATCGCTCCGCAGCTATCGGGCGAGCCATCATCAACAAGGATCACTTTCAGATCCTCGTAGCCTGCGACAGGATCGACTCGATACACTGACGCAGGTAGGGCTCTACCTTGTAGACGGGGACGATGACGGCAAGTTTCATTTATCTGGAGAGTATTTCGTGGTAGAACTGTAGGTAGCCCTGCGCCATTCGTCGGTAGTCAAAGAGACGAGCACGAGCACGGAGAGCTTCAGCCTGAGAAGGTGACATATCATAAGCGCTCAAGCCATCTATAATGGTCTTTGCTATTGCTTCGGGGCCTACCTCATCGAAGTAATAAGCCACCTCTCCGCCGACCTCTGGGAGACTCGTAGCAGGACGCAGGAAGATAGGCTTCCCTAAAGCCATAGCCTCCACCACTGGCAATCCAAACCCCTCGGCAATGGAGGGCTGTAGCAATGCACGGCCGTGCTGTAGCAAGGATGCCTTCTCTACATCACTCACAGCACAAAGGAGATGCACACGATCCTCCAATCGATATTGCTGGATCATACGCTGGATCTTAGAGAGATATTCAGACTTAGCCTCCGAATAAACTAAGACCAGATGTAACTCTTCGGGAAGATGGCAAAGCGCAGGGACGAGCAGATGCTGCTGCTTCTTCTCATGCAAGACCCCCAACGCCAAGAGATAGGGAGCATTGGGGACTATAGGATCTCGAGCGATGCCTGATATCTGCCCTTCTTCAGGAAGGAAGATCCCATTATGCACTACTGCAATGGGGGTCTCCTCCGATATCTGGAAGAGCTCGCGATGCTGCTCCAAATCATGCCGCACAAATTCGGAGATACAGACGATCCCATGGGCACGATTCAGATTACTTGCCACCAGCTTCAAGAGCTTCTTTCGCTTCGACTCGGGGAGAGGCTCGGTGAGGAAATTCAAGTCATGAAGGGTGACGATGCACTTTGCTCCCCATAGCTGCGGGAAGTAGTGCTGACGCTGGTGCGTGATATGGACTAAGTCATAGCCCTTTGCCTGCACACTGAGCAGGGAGTGCAGGGGCGAGAAAGGCTTCCTATTATCTATAGGATAAGAGGTCGGAGCATAGTAGTGAAGATCCAGTGATGGATCCCGAGCCTCCTGCAGTCCCCGAGCAAGAGCATGCCCATAGTAGCCTAATCCCGAGTAGGGATAGCGAGTGCGCTCCAAATCTATGAGGATACGAGGCTTCATCAACGAGAGCGGTATTAGAGTTGGCTAAATATCTCTTCCCATCGCGAACGAATCGGCTCTGGGCTATAGTCGAGGCAATGCGTCTGAGCTGCTTGGGAGAGGCGACTTCTCAACTCCACATCCTGACAGAGCCGTCGAAGCTGAGCTGCATAGGCGTCCAAATCAAAGGGAGCAACAAGGCATCCATAGGTACTATCCTTCCCTATAAGCTCACGGATACCTGCCGAGCTATCGAAAGCTATGGGTACAACTCCCGACGCTTGTGCTTCGCTCAGGACGAGCCCCCACCCTTCATAGGTCGAGGTCATCATCAGAATAGCACCCGACGCATATACGGCTGTCGCATCAGCGATATAGCCCTTGAGCGTGATACGAGGGAGCTGCTTCTGCTGAATCATGCGGCGCAAGAACTTCTCTTCCGACCCCTTCCCATAGATCTCTACCTCCCAGTCAGGCAGATCCTGACAGACCTTCTCCCAAATCTGCAGGACTCGATCTGGGCGCTTATCTGCATAGCTCAGACGTCCGACAAAGAGGATTTCTTCGGTCGGTCCTTAGCTGGTATCGGCTGATGCTTGGGTAGGAAGGCCATATTCGGCATAACGGCAAAGCGCGAAGCTTCATCGTCGTTAAGCCCCAAAGCCGATACAAACTCCTGCACATACTCAGGGGTGAGCGTAATAAAGCAGTCTACCTGCCGTACCAAATCTCGGTAGCGAGTACGGAGCTTATCCGCAGAAGTTAGTGCCAGACGTAGACGACGCAGCGTTAGGCTATAGAGATTCTTGTACCACGGATGATGCGCCTTGTAGCTGGCACGCTCACGTCGGTCTATGAGTTCCCACAGCGGAGAGCTATGGCACCAATAAATAATCTTGATCCCTGCAGCCCGAATTAGGGGCAAGTAATCATTGCGCAGAGCGATAGGAATGATCAGCACGTTCACCCCTCTCTCCTTGAAGGCACGCACCAGGTAGAGGGCACTTTCCTTTGTCCAGAGGCACATCCCTTGAGGGAGAAGGGAGAGATCAATCAGAGGATCAGCGGGCAGAGCCCATTCTGTCGCGATATGGGTCTCCGCAAAAAAATGTGTGTGGATACCCAATTCAGAGAAAAGGCAGGCGGTCTGACGCGACACCTCTTCCGCTCCACCAAGGGCAAAGCGGCGATGTACGATCGCGACGTGTAGTCCTTTTATCTCCATTAGTAGCGGGTATTCTCAGCGAAGTAGTTGCGGGTATCTTGCTCGTAGGTCTCAAGGGCGGAGCGAAGCTCTTCGGTCGAGGCAAAGCGGTGCTCGGGATGGAGCTGCTCGAAGATATGCACGATGACCTCCATACCATAGATCATCTCATCGAAGTCAAGGATATGTACCTCGATGGTGCGCTCCAGCTCACCGCCGAGGGTCGGGCGCTTACCAATATAGAGCATTGCATGGTGCTGCTCCGAGCAGCCCGTGGGGCGAAGGAGCTCCAGGTCACAAGCATAGACGCCATCGGGAGGGAGGAGCTGGTCGGCATCCTCACGCTGGACGTTCGCCGTAGGATAGCCAAGGCGACGGCCGAGCTTCTGCCCCGTGACGACCGTGCCATAGATGGCATGCGGACGGCCGAGAGCGCGGTACGCCTCACGCATCTCGCCACTACGTATCAGCGACTTGATGGCGGTGGAGCTGACGATCTCCCCGCTGAGGGAGAGGCTATCGGCTTGGATGACCTCCATAGCGTACTTAGCTCCGAGCGCCTTGTAATCCTCATAGGCGAGCTTAGCTCCCGCGCCAAAGCGGTTGTCATAGCCGAGGAAGAGATCCGTCACATGCAGCTGCTCATGCAGGACTTCGCGGATGAAGGTCTCTGCGGAGTGGGCTGCCAGCTCGGCGGAGAAGACCATCGGCACGACCTCGAAGCCCTCAAGCTCCCCCAGTCGCTCGAGGTGGCGGTGGGGCGGATCGATGTGCTGACTCCCGTGCGGGCGCAGGACATCAGCAGGGTAAGGGACGAAGGTCAAGATGATGAGACGCGTCCCTTCGTAGCGGGCAGCATAGTCGCGCATCTGCGAGAAGAGCGCCTGATGCCCGAGGTGCACGCCGTCAAAAGCCCCGATAGTAGCGATTACCTTTTGATCCATGCGAGGGGATTGAGCTTGGTACGCTCGTGCCAAAGCTGGAAGTGCAGGAGGCGACCCAAGGAGCCATCAGGCGAAGCACCGACAGAGCCGATACCCTGGCCTGTGGAGACGCGAGAGCCCGTAGAGACGGAGATGCTATTGAGGTTGGCGTAGACGGTGAGGTAGTTCCCGTGGCGGAGGATGACGGCGGTGCCGTAGCCGGGGATGACGAAGACACGGCTGACGACGCCTGAGAAGACGGCGTAGGCACGGCTATCCCCATTGACCCCGAAGTCCACCCCACTGCTATTGACCTGAACGCGGTTGTGCTCGCTATGCTGATGCACGCCGAAGGTGCGGAGGATCGAGTACGAGCCACGGATAGGAGCAGGGAGACGGCCCTTGTTCTGCGCGAAGGACGAGGCGAGCGCACGCTCATTGGCATCCATCGCATAGCCCCCTGGGGTCGCTGCACGGCGCTCTTCGGGCTCATCATCAGCAGGAGGTGGCGGGGGAGGAGGGGTGTCGTCCCCTTACTACGGCCACTGCGACCTGTGGAGGGGGGCGGTGTAGGCTGGGTACGCTGGGCCTGACGACGGCGGGCCTCCTCACGGCGACGCTGGAGCTCAGCGGCACGACGCTGGGCAGCGAGGATCTCGGCCTCTACCTGTGCCTGGATCTTGCGGTCAAGATCCTCGGCTCTCTTCTTCTGCTTCGAGAGGTCTTGCGCTAAGACCTGCTGCTTGCCCTGCAGGTCCTTGACCTGAGCGGCACGCTGCTGCTCCTCGGCTTCGAGCTTCTTCTTCTCGGCCTCACGGAGAGAAAGGAGCTGCTCCTTCTCCGAATGGGTACGCCCGACCTCGGCCTTGGTGGCCTCGATCTCGGCACGTGTAGTGCGCAGGGCGACGGAGGCCTCACGTACCGCCTTGGAGTAGCGGGAGAGGAAGCGCTGACGCTCGCGTGCCTCGGCAGGGTTCTGCGACGAGAGGACGAAGAGCACAGGGTCGATATGCGTGTCGATGCGCTGGAGCTGCATGAGGGCTGCACGATAGCGCAGGAGGAGGGCACCCTCACGGCGGTGCAGACGGCCGATGTGCCCTGAGAGGGTATCGATACGGGCCTGCAGACCGCTGACCTCATTGCCAAGGACAGCGACGACCTGACGGCGCTGCTCTACCTGCTCCTTGACGGTGCGCAGGGTCTGCTCCTCATTGCGCGTATCACGGCGCAGCTGCTGGAGCTTCTTGTCCGAGGCTTCGATGGAGCGAAGGAGCTGCTTACGCTCCTGCTCGAGGCACTGGAGGGTCTTGGACTTACGCCCCTGTGCTGCGGCCTCTGGAGTGAGGGCGAGGAGACTGCTTGCGAGGAGCAGGGCGAGGGTGAGGCAGTGCCTCAGCTGATGGCGGGCGTAGGCGATCATAGTGATGGCAGGAGCTTGATGAGCTCAGTGAGACTGATACGCTTGTAGCCCTCCTTGATGCGGGGTGTCAGATCGGGCGCTTCACCCGTATAGGGACGGAGCTTACTCCAGTCGATGGTGAGTGCGGGGCGCGTGGTGCGACCGAGGAAGAGGAAGGTGCGCTCAGCGAAGTGGCGCGTGGCAGAGGCCTCTGTCTGATCATAGTTCAGCGAGAAGACAGGAGCGCCTTGACGGGAGGACTGGCTGACGACGAAGCTCGTAGGCTGGTGCTGGGCGTTGAGGAGCCAGCGCAGATGATAGGCGCCAGCGGCCTCACCACGGGCGATGCTGAGGCTGGCTTCGGCATCGGTGCCCCCATCTTCGGTGACGCCGTAGCTGAAGGCTCCGCCCTTGGCCCCACGGGCTTCGGCGGGGAAGAAGGGCTTACCTAAGAGGAGGCGCTCCACATCATTATAACTGATGGGGAAGCCCACGAGTGAAGAGAGCTCGGCATAGCTCACCTCGGCATAGCGGCCATGGATCTTGTCGATGGCGGTCACGCCCTGAGGGGTGAACCATACGCGCGCTGCCTCGATAAGGGGGAAGGGCACGACAGACCAGTAGATACCTTGGCCTCGCACGATGGTGGCATTGACCTTCGACGAATAGGTCTCCTTACCGATGAGGATCTCTGCCTGCAGGTTGCCCTTGAGCATCGGGCCATAGGCGGGGTCGGACTGGAAGGCTGCGAGGCGGGGATTCACGCCCGACTCTTGGCGGGTCTCGGTGCCTGGCGTATCATCATCGGGGTGACTGACATCACGCAGGAGACCACAGCTGGAGAGGAGGCCCATACATAGGGCTGCCACGAGGAGGCTACGGAGGCGCTGGTGGCGGGGATATGCGGTGCTATGCATCGTTCGTTACTTCTTCTGTGCTTGCTTAGCTTCGTTGATCTTCTTCTCTATGCGGATGCGCTCAGCCTTATCGGCTTTCTCATCCTTATTCTCACGCTCGGTGAGGGTCTTCAGGGCCTGCTGCCAGGCTTCGATAGCCTCGGCATACTCGCCCAGCCCGCGGTAGATATCACCCATGTGATCGTACATATCGGGCGAAGTCCTCTCAGGGCCAGCCTGCGAGAGGGCCTTGCGTTGGTAGAGCTTGGCGAGCGTATAGTTCTTACGCAGGAGGAGGATATAGGCGTAGGTGTCGAGGATGTGGGCGGCATCGGGCGAGAGGCGTACGGCCTGCAGGGCGTAGCGCTCCGCATCATCAAGGTTGCGCCCCGCCTTCGCCAGACGGTAGGCGTAGTTGTTCAGCACATCGGGCTCCTTGGGGTTGGCCTCGATAGCGCGGAGGTAAAGGCTATCAGCCAGCGGAGCCTTCTCAGGGCCACCACGCTCGGCATAGACGTCGGCAAGGAAACCGAAGAGGCGGGCAGCACCTTCGCCCGTCTTGGGATCGATGGCGGTAGCACCCTCCTCGAGGATCTTCATCGCCCCGTCAGCATCATCGTGCTGGAAGCGCTCCCCCGAGAGCACGATATAGTTGCGCCAGTCGGTGGGGACGTAGCGCTTGGCATCACGGGCGACGACGACGGTGAGGCTGTCGGACTGGAGGCCGATAGCGGCGTCGAGGAGTTCGCTCCATATCCACTCCTCGCTGGGGTGGAGCTTGCTCTTGGGAGCAAGGAGGTCATAAGCCTCCTGATAGCGCTCTTCGTAGCGAAGGAGCTGGGCATAGGTCCTCAGCACCTGCAGGTCATCAGGGTACTCGGCGACCAGCTCAGCGATATGGGGGGTGTACTTGCCTGCGGTGTAGCCCTCACTGCCCTGCGACTCCTTGGTCAGCAGTAGCCAGAGCGTGATCTTCTCGTCGGCACCGATCTTCTTATCTGGAGTGAGACGAACCAGCTCGGCCTCAGCGGCAGGATAGTCCTTCTGCAGGATGTACTTATGGACACGTAGGGCGGTGGCATCCCCCGAGGAGATACGGCCGGTGCGCACGTCAGAGGCGAGCTGCTTCTCCGCCTCCTTTGCGCTCCCCGTCTGGAAGAGATGGAGGATCCAGTCGTAGTACGGACGGCGGTCTTCGGGATAGAGTGCTGCCCAAGCGCGGTATTCACGACCCACCGCCACCGAGTCCTTGGAGAGGGCGAGGAGCTGGATCTTCATCTTCGTCAGCTGCCCATAGGCCTCGGGCATAGGCTGGAAACGCTTCTGTAGCTCCGTGGCGAGCTGGATCCCCTTCTTCAGCTCTCCCGTACGGGCGTAGAGCTGGATGAGGCGATAGCGCACGTCGTCATCCTCGGGGTCGGCCTCGGAGAGGTGCTCATTGATCACAAGGGCATCCTGCATGCGTCCGGCTTCGATGTAGCCAGCCGAGAGGGCGCGCGCGTAAGTGAGGTTCGTGGAGTCTGCCCCGTAAGCCTCCTCGAGGAGGGAGAGCGCACGATCACTCATACCCTGCTGGGCATAGTTCCCCCCGAGCATGAAGGCAATAGCGGGATCTGTGGGGTCGAGGGCGCGCGCGTGACGCAGGAGGTCAAAGGCCTCCATCGTACGGCCAGAGGACTGTGCCAGCACCCCTTGGTAGAAGTATTCGCGGGCCTTCGTCTGGGCTGCAGAGTCAGGGGCGGGTTGCTTGGGGCGGGTCTGCCCAGCAAGCGGGAGGGTCAGCAGGCCTATCAAGAGGCCTATATAGCTTCGTCTTATATAATCTTTTCGCTTCGTCAATCTCATCGAATCTTGCTGCTTCTGCCGTATGAATAGAGCACGGCATACTATCTACCAAAGGTAACTATTTTCTCGCGATAGCTCACCGAAGAGCCCGCTTAGCACGGGGCTTCACCCCTCCTTAAAGAGCTAACAATCTGCTCGATATGCATCCTCAAAGCACACACTACTCCACCGACCTCTGTGAGGGAGAAAGAGCGCCCTCGTGGAGGAGGCAAATCGAACCTATATTGGTCGGTGAAGAAAGCTATATAGCTTTGGACAGCTTCCTATATAGCTTCGTGAAGTGACCTATATTAGGTTGTTGCTCCGCGTAGGGATAAAAGTTGTGGACGAGTGGCAGATAAGTTTGGACTACGTAAGTGGCTCTAATATCTACGTACGTGGATATTTGGATTTACGTGCTTGGTCTTTAAGACTACGTGCATAGATAGAAGAATACCACTACGGGAAGGCGCTTTTTCTTCATGAGAAGGAGACTTTTCCCTCCGCTGGATAAGAGGAATACTCGCGATAAGGCGAAGGGCTTGCCTAATCACTTCGGAGGGGCATATTGAGGGGAGCTGGGCGTGCGATACCTTAGCACTCTAAATAGAGGACAAGACTCTATGCAACGGTTTCATATTGGTCGGCGGGTGAACCTATATTGGTCCGTGAGTGAACCAGTAGTGGTCCGCAGCCGAACCAGTAGTGGTTCGCGCACGGACCAGTAGAGGTTGACTTTGCCCCCTCCGCAGCGCGGGTGTAGACTCCCCAGCGTATATACCTTATAATAGGCGCATTCTCCCTACTTTTGTGGACACAATCACAGCAGCATCACGATACACGATGGCAAAGAAGAAAACAGTCTACCACTGCACCGAGTGCGGTGCCGAGTACCCCAAGTGGCAGGGCTTCTGCTCGCAGTGCGGCGTATGGAACTCCATCGAAGAGGAGGAGATCATCATCGGCAAGCAGGATAAGGCCAGCCGTACCTTCACGGCACAGAGCATCACCGCCAGCAAGCCCGTACGACTCGGCGACATCGAGCAGCGCAGCGAGAGCCGTCTGAGTCTCGGCGACCCCGAGCTGGACCGCGTCCTCGGTGGCGGGCTCGTCGAAGGCTCCTTCATCCTACTCGGCGGGGAGCCTGGTATCGGGAAGTCCACCCTTGTCCTGCAGACCATCCTCCGCCTGCCATACAAGACGCTCTATGTCTCGGGCGAAGAGAGCCTCTCCCAGCTCAAGATGCGTGCAGACCGCATCGGAGGGACGAACGATGACTGCCTGATCTATGCCGAGACGAACCTCGAGAAGATCCTCGCCACCGCCATCGATACCCAGCCGCAGATCCTCGTCATCGACTCCATACAGACCATACAGACCGAGCTCTCCGACTCCTCCCCCCGGGAGCGTCTCGCAGATACGCGAGTGCGCCACCGCCCTACTGAAGTACTGCAAGACCGAGGGTGTGGCGGTCATCCTCATCGGTCATATCAATAAGGAGGGGAGCATCGCAGGGCCGAAGATCCTCGAGCATACGGTGGACGTCGTCCTGCAGTTCGACGGCGACAAGCACTATATGTACCGCATCCTGCGCGGGCAGAAGAACCGCTTCGGGAGCACTGCTGAGCTGGGCATCTACGAGATGCGCCAATCGGGCCTGCGCCCCGTGGAGAATCCCTCGGAGCACCTGATGACGCAGAGCGACCTCAAGCTCAGCGGCACCGCCATCGCCGTAGCTATGGAGGGCGTGCGCCCCTTCCTCATCGAGACACAGGCGCTGGTCAGCTCTGCCGTCTACGCTACGCCCCAGCGCTCCAGCACGGGCTTCGACACGCGACGTATGAATATGCTGCTGGCCGTACTGGAGAAGCGCGCAGGCTTCAAGCTCGTGCAGAAGGACGTCTTCCTCAACATCGCTGGAGGTATCCGCCTGGCTGACCCTGCCTCAGACCTCGCGGTCATCACCGCCGTCCTCTCCTCGAGCCTCGACATCGCCTTACCCGAAGGCGTCTGCCTCACGGGCGAGGTGGGTCTATCGGGTGAGGTACGCCCCGTGGGCCGTATCGAGCAGCGCATCATGGAGGCCGAGCGCATCGGCTTCCGTGCGATGATCCTCCCCGAGGCGAACCTCCACGGACTGAGCACCGAGGGCTACAACATCCGCCTCGTCGGGGTGAAGACCGTCGAGGAGGCCTTCCGCAAGCTCTTCCGCGGCGAGTAGCTCACGCCCTCCCGAGGCAGAGTTTCGCCCCACACACACCTATATAATAATGGTACGCGCGTGTGGCACTTTGCAGCACCTCGCAGGTGCATAGCTTGGTCAAAACGATATATTTATGTACCTTTGTGCCCGATATTTTTAACTCTCACTAAACAGAAAGAGAAATGAATAACTACGAAACCGTTTTCATTCTTACTCCCGATTTATCTGAAGCTCAGGTAAAGGAAGCGGTCGCAAAGTTCGTCGGCATCCTCAAGGGCGAAGGCGCTGAGATCGTCAACGAAGAAAACTGGGGGCTGAAGAAGCTCGCCTATCAGATCCAGAAGAAGACGACTGGTTACTACCAGCTCGTTGAATTCCAGGCTCAGCCAGAGACCATCGCCGTACTCGAGACGCAGTTCCGTCGCGATGAGAATGTCCTCCGCTTCCTGACCTTCCGCCAGGATAAGTTCGCAGCTGAATACGCAGCAAAGAGAAGAAGCCGCAAGGCATAACCCATTAACGAAAGGAGAAAATTAAAATGGCTGCATCAGAAGTACGCTACCTCACTCCCCTGACCGTAGATAGCAAGAAGAAGAAGTACTGCCGCTTCAAGAAGAGCGGTATCAAGTATATCGACTACAAGGATCCCGACTTCCTCAAGCGTTTCCTCAACGAACAGGGTAAGATCCTCCCCCCGCCGTATCACCGGCACGAGCCTCAAGTTCCAGCGTCGCGTCGCACAGGCTGTCAAGCGTGCTCGTCACCTTGCCCTGCTGCCCTACGTCACGGACAATATGGCTAAGTAAGGTCTATCCCCCCTTACTCATCCACTTAGTAACGAATAAACATAGAGGAGACAGAATACAATGGAAGTTATTTTGAAAGAAGACGTAGTCGGTCTCGGCTACAAGGACGATGTCGTCACAGTAAAGAACGGCTACGGTCGCAACTTTCTAATCCCCACCGGTAAGGCTATCATCGCTACGGAAGCTGCGAAGAAGATCCTCGCAGAGAACCTCCGTCAGCGTGCTCACAAGATCGCCGCTATCAAGAAGGAAGCCGAAGAGCGTGCCCAGAAGTACCAGGGCGTACGCCTCTCTATCACGGCTCACACCAACGTCGCTACGGGTAGCCTCTACGGCTCCGTCACGGGTGCTGAGATCGCTGAAGAGCTCACGAAGCTCGGCCTCGAAACCGACCGCAAGCTCGTCTACATCAAGGCTATCAAGGAAATCGGTAACTACACCGCTATCGTGCGCCTGCACAAGGAAGTGGCTGTAGAAATCCCCATCGAAGTCCTCTCCGACGCTCCTAAGGCTGAAGAAAAGAAGGAAGAAGCTCCTGCTCCTGCTGAAGCTCCCGCTGAAGAAGAAGCACCTGCTGAAGCCTAAGGGACTACTCCCCATAGACTACACCCCGCCCCTACGGCACGTCCTCACTTGGACAGCCGTAGGGGCGGGCTTCCTTTGTGCGCCGTAGGAAGTGGTAGAGGCAAGGTATAAATGATGCTTATATCGATATAGAGAAATTCATTTGTATAGATTCATTAACTCGCCTACCTTTGCAGTGTAATCATTAACACTTAATACGACAAGACAATGAACGTACTCTCAATCACTGGCCTCGACGCTAACCAGGTCGCACCTATCGTCAAGGGTCTTCAGCAGCTCCTCGCTGACTTCCAGGTATACTATGCTAACCTCCGCGGCTACCACTGGCACGTCCGTGGCCCTCAGTTCTTCACGCTGCACAGCCAGTTCGAGAAGATGTATGACGAAGCTGCTGAGTCAGTAGACGAGATCGCAGAGCGTATCCTCCAGCTCGGCGCTACGCCTGAGAACCGCTTCAGCGAATACCTCAAGGTCAGCCAGCTCAAGGAGCAGACCAACGTCAGCGCCGCCAGCGACATCATCTCCGCTATCCTCGAATCGCTCCGCGTACTCATCGCCCAGGAGCGTGCCGTCCTCGCCCTGGCTGACGAAGCTGGCGACACGGCTACCAGCGACCTCCTCTCTGACCTCCTCGACGGTCAGGAAAAGACCGCTTGGATGGTAGCTGCCTACCTCGGCTAAGCACCTCGCTCCACGCGCGTACCTTATATATACGACCAGCCACCCCGCAGTCTCTCATCCCCATATATCAGGGGCGTGGAGACTGCGGGGTGGCTGCTTCATGAGCGTTAGCCGAGGAGAATTAGCTACTTTTGCAAGGAATTAACGATGCGCCGACAGCCCATGCACGACCTCAATCAGATCAAAGCCCCCGTGGCAGCCCTCGTGGATGACTTCCACAGCCAGTTCACTTCGATCCTCGCGACCAAGTCCGAATGGCTGAAAGAAGCCATTGAGCACCTCAGTGCCTCCACAGGGAAACAGGTACGCCCCATCCTCACAGCCCTCATCGCGGGGCTGCTGCGTGGTGACGTGCCCCCACAGCGGAGCATCGATGCGGCCGTACTGCTGGAGCTGATCCATACGGCGACACTCATCCATGACGACGTCATCGATGAGGCGAAGACCCGTCGTGGCCGCCCCACCCTCGGGGTACTCTTCGACAACCGCGTGGCGGTGCTGATGGGAGACTTCATCCTCTCCTCCGCCCTCGTGGGAGCTATCGCTCTGGCGGACCTACGTATCATGGGTATCGTCTCGGCTATCGGGCGTGAGCTCACCGAAGGAGAGATCCGCCAGTTCGAGACCGCCGAGGGTGTCATCCTCGACGAAGCTACCTACTACGATATCATCTTCCAGAAGACCGCTGTGCTCTTCCGCTCCTGTGCCGAGGTCGCGGCGATCACCGTCGAGGCCAGCGCCGCAGACTATGACCGTGCCGCCCGCATCGGCACTGCACTGGGGATGGCCTTCCAGATCCGTGATGATATCTTCGACTACCACCGCTCTGACGTAGGCAAGCCCACGGGGAACGATATCCGTGAGGGTAAGATCACCCTCCCCCTACTCCACGTCCTCACCGAGCTTCAGAAGGAGGGTAAGGCAGCGCCCTACCTCCAGCTCCTCGAGGAGAAGCCCATCGCCGAGGAGAGCATCGAGCGCCTCACCACCCTCGCCCACGAAGGTGGTGGCATGGACTACGCTTGGCAGCGCCTCTATCATTACATAGACCAGGCGAAGACGCTCCTCCTATCCTTCCCCGAGAGCGTGTACCGCTCCTCCCTCATCGACCTCGCCGACTACATCGCCGAGCGCACCATCTAACCCCCTTCTTCACGACATATCCTATTAGACAATGAGTACTAAGTCCGCCAACCGCACCATATCCGTCTCGATCTACGCCCTCGTCTGGCTCGTACTGATCATCCTGCAGACCCTCGTGACGACCGTGCAGGGGACGCCCGAGATGTCGGTCTTCACCAATCCTCGACTCTACTACTCGACGTGGCTCACGGACCTCTATCTGGTCGTGATCTTCTACCTCAACTACTTCCTCCTCGCACCACGCCTGATGCGTCGCCGCCTCTTCCAGCCTATCTGTGGATGACGCTGGCTGCTACACTCATCGGCTTCATCATCCCCATCCTCTGCTATAGCCTCTGGGATCTCACGATGCCTGGCGTAGCCGAAGGCACGGTACCCGTCTCCTCCCTCGGCGTCATCGGCGTCGTAGCAGCGATGGCTATCGGCCTCTCCGTCCGAGGGCTCTACGAATGGGACAGCCTCGGACAGGAAGTCCGCACCCTCAAGGAAGAGAAGACCAAGTGGGATGCCGAGCGCGACGAACTGCAGCGTGAGCTCACAACCCTCAAGGCCAGCGTCGCTACCGCTGAGTCCAGAGAGGCACTCCCCTCTGGCGAGGAGACCACCGACACCCTCTAAAGCATAATGAGACGCAGACGCTCCACACTCCGCGGGCATCAGCCCCCCAAGGGGAAGCGCCGCTGGCGTATCGCCCTCATCGTCCTCGCCGTCCTGCTCGTCGGGACAGGGATTCTCTTTAAGCTCCGCTGGCGTGCCTGGTTCGGCAATGCGCCCGAAGAAGCCTACACTACCGAGCAAGCAGTGAGCCGCGTCACGCTGACGCCTGGCGAAGACTTCGCCTCACAGCGCACGATCACTTGGCTCTCGGGAGAGACCGGCCAGCCCGCTGAGCTTCTCCTACGTGCCATCAATGAGAAGGGCGATACCCTCCGCCCCGTCTCCTTCATCCCCACGAGCGAGGTCATCACCTCCCGCTCGGGCCGTGGTTGCTATTACCAAGTCCATCTCGACAGCCTCATCTCAGGGCGCAGCTACCTCTACACGATCCGCGTGCAGGGTGCTGACCCCGTCTCGGGATGCTTCGCTATGCCCAGTGAAGACCGTGCGACGCACTTCGTCTATATGGGTGATGTGCAGGACCCTGGTATCGCAGAGAGCAAGCGCTACTTCGACTACCTCCGCCACGCAGCTGACTCTATCGACTTCTTCGCCTTCGCAGGTGACCAGATCGAGGGGCCTACGGACGCCTACTGGAGAGCATGGTACACCAGCATCGGCAACCTCACGCGCAGCATCCCCATCATCGCAGCACCAGGCAACCACGAGTACCTGAAGAAGGGCTTCGGGCGCGAACTTGACCCCCGCTGGGTACGTCAGTTCGGCTACCCCACCAATGGGCCGAAGGACTTCCTCGGACGAACCTACTTCATCGACATGCCGCTCCTGCGCTTCATCGTCATGGACACCACTGACATCATGGGTCTAGGTGCTATCAATCAGCATAAGGAATGGCTACGCTCTGCCCTCAAGGGCTCACACCAGCCTTGGCAGATCGTCCTCTTCCACCACGCCGTAGACTGCGTGCGTGACGGGCGAAAGAATCTGGTGATGCACTACGTCTTCAAGGACGAGCTCATCGAGGGAGGTGCCGACCTCGTCCTGCAGGGCCATGACCATGGCTATGCTCGTGCCACGACGCGCAGCGAAAAGGGCGACACCATCGCCCCAGCCTTTGTCATCAGCTCCGCATCACCCAAGGTCTATCGCAATGGCTTCGACGCCGTGCACGACCGCTTAGGCTCAGGTCTCAAGCTCTACCAGCGCATCAGCGTCGACTCCGCCACTATCTCCTACGCCTCCTATCGCTTCCCCGAGCCCGTCAAGGGACATCCCGACAGCATCACCCCTGAGACCAAGCGTCTCTATGACTCCATCGTCATCGACAAGGGCACGGCCGGACAGCCCCGTGTGAGGGACTTCGCTCGCACGCTGCCCGAGCGCTTCGAGTTCGACTCCTTCGGCTCTGATAGCAAGGGTCGTAAGAAAGCCGCTCAATATGCCAAGGAGGTGCGTGACCGCAAGGCCGCCCACGCCTCACAGCACAGCAGCTCTAAGTAGTACCCATATCAAGTCGCACACATAATACATCAACCCTATGGACAGTCAGAAAGTAGACCTCTTCCTTGCCGCTAACCAGAAGTTCTTTAGCCCCATGCAGATTCTCACCATCAAGGACCGTCTGCTCGCCCTCGATGATGATCGCTTTGCCGTCATCAATGCGCTGGACTACAAGGACCCCACGATGATGATCATCGTATCGATCTTCGCAGGCTCACTCGGCATCGACCGCTTTATGCTCGGCGACACGGGCTATGGTGTCCTCAAGCTCCTCACGGGTGGCGGTTGCGGCATCCTCATGGTCCTGGACTGGTTCAAGATAGAAGAGCTCACTCGCAATCAGAACTACAGCAAGCTTATGCAGGTCATCAGCTAAGTTCCTAGGCAGTCAGCCCCACTTCTCTCGGGGATGAATCACACTCCCCTTCCCCCTACACAGCCCCATCGCTCCCCCCTCAAGCAGCGTCGATATCTACTCATCGCGCTTCTGCTCCTCGGGGTAGCTGTGGGGCTCTATGCTTTCCTTGATCCAGCGACCTACCCCTTCCCTCGCTGCATCATCCGCTCCGCCACGGGCTATCGCTGCCCAGGGTGCGGACTCCAGCGTGCAGCTCACGCCCTCCTCCATGGGCACCTCACCGAAGCCTTCAGCTACAACCGCGCACTCCTCTTCACCATCCCCCTCCTCCTTCTCTACGGCTACGCGGAGTTCTTCCCCCAGCGAGCCCCACGCCTTAGACGCATCCTCCAGCATCCGCTAACCCTCGGCCTCCTCGTCATCGGTGTCATCGGCTGGTGGATCGCACGCAACCTCTTCAGCTGGTAGCCCTAACGCAGCTACCGACACCGAATCATATAAGCGGGTGGTACGAACCTATATAGGTCAGCGGGCTGACCTATATAGGTCGTCATCGCGACCTATATAGCTTCGTCGTCGGACCAATATAGGTCAGCCCGCTGACCTATATTGGTTCACACGGTCTCGCTCCGTAGAGTCTACCACCACACCCATAAGGGCTCCCTTCGGCAAAGTCTGCCATAGGTATCCGAGACGGGAGCTGAAAGCGTGGCAGTTTGGCAGTATACAGATATTATTATACCTTTGCGGAGCTTTCCAATAAGTAGAAGCCTTAAGCAGGCTGACAAGGAGAGGTGCTCGAGTGGTTGAAGAGGCACGCCTGGAAAGTGTGTAAACGCCAAAGCGTTTCGCGGGTTCGAATCCCGCCCTCTCCGCTAAAAGGCTTCAAAGTGACTGCAAAATAGTCGTCAAAAAGCCTTCAGGATAAAAGGAAATCGTTGTAGGACACGGTCTTACAACGATTTTTCTTTGTATGCGGTCTATAGACCTGACGGCTTACCCCTAGGGTCTAATAGTCATCAATCGGTCAAATTCTGCTACAGAAACTGCTACATAAAATTAGACGTAGCAATTAGTGTAGCAGTGACGGCTAAATGAAGGGCTAATTGAAGGCAGCAACATGCTCTCATTCAATGTGTAAGTAAGTAACTTTGTAGCACGTGCTACACTAACGAATGATGCATTATGAGACAATCGTTCAAGGTGTCCTTCTACCTACGCTCTAACTATGAGAACAAAGAAGGCAAGTCGCCCGTCATGCTACGCATCTTCCTCGGAGGAGCAATGAGCAATCTTGGCTCCACGAAGATCTTCGTAGACAAGGCACAGTGGAATAACAGGACCAGCCGGCAGAAGGGGCGCTCCTCAGAAGCCCTCGCTGTCAATGCTAGTCTGGATGCCATCTCAGCCAACCTCCACTCCCTCTACCACAAGTACCAAGACGACCAAACGATCTCGCTGGACAAGCTCCGCTCCGCCTACCTCGGACAAATCCAGGAGTTCAGCACCTTTCTCCCTGTCTTTGACAAGTTCATCGATGACATCCGTCAGCGCGTGGGGCACACCATCAGCAAGGAGAGCTTGCAGAAGTACAGCGTCTTGCGTAAGCACTTCTTCGAGTTCCTAGTACACAGGTATAAGCGTAAGGACATCGGACTGATGGAGTTCACACCTGCCATCATCCAGGACTTCGAGTTGTACCTCACGACAGTGGCCTCATGTGCCTACAATACCGCTGTCAAGAAGATGAAGACCTTGAAGACCGTCACTATCTATGCCCTCAAGCGGGGCTATCTTCTCCAAGATCCTTTTCGCGATCACCACTTCCACCTCACCCCTGTAGACAGAGGCTTCCTCACCGATGAGGAGATCCTGAAGATAGCCAACAAGGAGCTGACCATCCCTCGCCTCGCGCTCGTCCGTGACCTCTTCCTCTTCTCCTGTTTTACAGGACTTGCCTACATCGATGTAGCCAACCTGCGGCGGGAGCACCTAGTCACCCTGGATGGAAAGGCATGGATCATGACACGACGGAAGAAGACAAACGTAGAGAGTAATATCCTCCTCCTGGACATCCCCAAGGCCATCATCGAGAAGTATAGCCCTAGCACTACTCCCAAAGACGGGAAGCTTTTCCCCATCCTCTCCAACCAGAAGATGAATGCCTACCTCAAGGAGATCGCAGACGTATGCGGGTTGCAGAAGCGGCTCACCTTCCATCTGGCCCGCCACACCTTTGCGACGATGTCGCTCAGCAAAGGTGTACCGATGGAGAGCGTCTCCAAGATGCTAGGGCATACCAACATCAAGACCACGCAGATCTATGCCCGTATCACCAGCAAGAAGATCGAGCACGATATGGAGCAGCTAGCAGGTAAGCTCGATAAGTTCAACGAAGCCATGGGCCTCTAAACCTATTCTCTCCCCCCTTAATACAAGCCCCATTATGAATCAGACCAAGAAAGAGCTTTCCTACTTCCGACTCAAGCTGGAAGGCTACCTCAGAGACCATCATCCCGAGCTAATGGACGACAGCGCCTTCATCGGAGCACGTGCTGACCTAGCCCTCTCCTCCTACTGCGATAGCGTAGCCCAGGGCTTCTCACACCTCGAGGCGGAGGCAATGGCTAGCGAAGTCCTCTACCAGGGACTCCACTTCTCCAAGTATGATACCCTCGTCTCCATCCTAGAGCAGGAGTTCTCCGAAGAGCTTCCCGAGCCCCTCCCCTATAGGCTCGTACCCATCCTCTTGGGCAACAAGTCCATCCAAGCAGTCTTCTCAAAGTATGATCTCCGCGATGATTTTGACGGAAGTCGTGAGTATGAGCAACTCTATACCGAGCTAACGGGTACCATCCTCCTACTCATTGAGGAGAACCACTTGCCCATCGTAGACAAGGCTGAGATATACGTTCAAGAGTAAGATCCCACTGGGGACACTCGAGTGTCAAGAGCCAAGATATACGCTCCACTCCACACGCCAAGAGGCAAGCGCCCTTGCTCTTTGTGTCGCGGAGCATCTTGTCCCTGCTCTTGAAACTCAAGAATGCCCCCAGATATGAATACTCAAGCAATGAATCACGATCCGCACAGCCCCATCTTCATTAGGGGTAAGGCCTCTCCCGACAAGCAGACGAAGGGGCAGGTGTCTCCTTCCCGTTTTGTTGACTGGCGACGTATCATTGAGCTGGCACTTCTCCTGGCACTAGTGGTAGCTGCCCTCTACCTCGTCTCTAGAGTCGTTACACCACAAGTCGTACAGATCATGAGCGTCATCGTGGGCTTCCTCCTGCTACGCTTCGTAGTACGAACAGTCCTACAGGTCACCTTCACCATCCTCGGCTTCCTCTTCTGGCTAGCCATCTTCGTGGCGATCCTGATCTGCATCCTTTAGAAAGGATACTTCCTCATACTCTAGACGGGTGGCTAGCTCTCAGGAGCTAGCCACCTTTTTACTTTCTACTTATAGGCTTTGCACTTCTGCTTCTCATCCAGCCGCTCCACTTGATGCGTAAGCGACGGATGCTGTTTCTTTTCCCTCGCAAAGGTAGGACGGGGCTGGGGCTACCCCAAGGTCGGTGCCTGCGGTTGGCAGGAAAATCTCCACACTTCCGCCCCGGGGGCTCCAGGTTGTATTTTCCTCCCAAACCTTGTGTCCGCCATCGCCCCGCGACCTCTGTCTTGCTCGAAAAAGGAATCAGCATACTCCGATCGTTGGACGCATAAAAAAAATGTCACTATGGATAAGCAGACCGTAAATACCACACCTTCGATGAAAGGAAAAGGAGATAGCTCCTCCTCCCATTACCGCATAAACTCGGGGAATGGAGCCGGTGAGCGTGCCGTGGCAACTAAGTTCGTGCAGTGGGAGGTGCAGCCCTTGGAAACCCTCTGTGCCTGTGAAGCCTACCTTCTGCGTGTGAAGCTCAATCGTGGCAGGACAATGAGCCGTGAGGAAAAGGATTGGCTATGCGAAGCCGTGAACAGCAACACCTACTTCCGTACCGCCATCCCCGTGATGGGCTACCGCTTTGACTTCTTCGATGTGCTGAAAAAGTACTTGGTCAAGCAATACGGACAATGGGCAGAATACTATGCCCCTGACCGCACCAGCCTACGTAAGCACCTTTATGGACGTATCAACCAGATTGTAGAAATCCCTAAATACTAACGACAATGAGCGGAACAGAACAATTCACCCGTACCATATCTGAGTACCTCAACCTACGAGCAGCTACAGACCCTCTGTTTGCTCCCAAACTTATGAAGCCACACAAGAACATTGAGGACTGCATCACTACATCCTAAGGCAGGTACAACAGAGTGGTTGCAACGGCTTTGAGGACGATGAAATCTACTCTATGGCGATACACTACTATGATGAGGACGATTTAGAAGTGGGTAGCCCTATCGCCTGCCATGTGGTCGTCAATCATACCATAGTCCTCTCCGAAGAAGAGAAAGCCGAAGCACGCAAGCAGGCGATACAGCAGTATCAAGCCCAAGAGCTACGCAGGTTGCAAGAGCCGAAGCAAGTGAAATCCAAGACAAGCACCGAGAGTGAGCAAGCCCAACAAGCCTCTCTATTTGATATGTAGCCTATGAAACCGAGAAACAAGTTTGAGCAAGCCGTCCTCGCTCAGAGTAAGTACCTCCGCCCGATAACGAAGACACAGACGCAGTGGGCATTCCGTGAGTGCATTGAGCACTATGCCTATCGCCTACCCAAGGGCAAGACGACTTGCATGGATTGTGGCCATTCGTGGCAAATGATTGACCCTACCGAGCATTGCACCTGCCCCCAGTGTGGAGCAGGCTTAGAGGTCATAACGACAAGGGCGAGGAAGTTAAAGCAACGGCAGTATTTCACAGTACTGACTACTTCGGGAGGGTATCAAGTCTTGCGTATGTTCTTGCTTATTGTGGGTATGGAGAAAGGCTACCAAGCCAGCTCCTCTGTCATGGAGATTGGTCAGTATTGGTGGGATAAGCGTGGCAGGCAGTCTATTGTCGCCGTACAGCGAACGATGGGGCATTATATCGACAGCTTTGCCTACTATTCACCTATGGCTATTCGTCGTGACAACGAAGCCTACCGCTTCGTTGCCCGTTGCCCTCTATGCCCTAAGGTTAAGCTAAGCGACACACTAAAGAGAAATGGCTTTGAGGGCAAGTGCTATGACATCGCTCCCACGAGTCTTATCCCAGCCCTCCTCACTGACAGCCGAGCCGAGACCCTACTGAAAGCTGGACGCACCGAGCATCTTGCTTACTTCCTCAGCAGTCCAAGGAGTTGGGATACCTATTGGCCAGCCTACAAAATCACACTCCGAAGGAGCTATGACATTACAGACATTGCCCTTTGGTGCGACTACATTGATATGCTCATAAGGCTTGACCGAGATACGCACAACGCCCACTACATTTGCCCCGAGGACTTACAGCAAGCCCATAATGAGATCCTCCGAAAGTTGCGGGCCCGACAAGAGCGAGAACAAGAAGAGCACAAACGACGGAAGGCGCTGGAGGATGAAGCACGATTTCAAAAACTCAAAGCCCCGTTCTTTGGGATTGCCTTCACTGATGGCACCATCCAAATCCGAGTGCTGGAGAGCGTGCAGGAGTATATAGAGGAAGGACAAGCTCTACACCATTGCGTATTCACTAATGAGTATCACCTCAAGGAGAAGAGCCTTATTCTATCGGCACGCATTGAGGGCAAACGGATAGAGACCATCGAGGTATCGCTTGAAACGATGCAGGTCATCCAGTGTCGTGGCTTGCAGAACAAGAACACCGAGTTCCACGAGCGCATCATCGAGCTCGTGCATCAGAACATGAAGCAGATACAAAGTCGTGTAGCCTAAATACTGGACCCAAGAATGACAGCCTCGGAGTAATAAGCCACTTCGAGGCTTCTTTTCTTTGCCTTTAGAGGAGCAGGCGAGCCAAAGAAATGAAGCAAAAGAAAGTCAGAGGAAAGACTGCTTAGGTTCACATGACGATAAAGCTCAAAATGCGCCTAAGAAAAAGACAAATCCTTTTTATTATAGATAATTTATTCCTTGGGAGGCAATTCTCTTGCTTCTAGCTGACCAAAATGTTGTTTATCTGTAATCATTTCATAGAATTTAATAGGGTACTGGGTTATATGCCCCAGTAGATCTACTTTTTCATGAATCCTATCTTTTAGAATTTCTCTAATCTTATCCCGGTGTTCTTGAGGGCATTTCGAACCAAAATATACTGCCTCAATACAGTTTTTGCAGGAATCGAATGAAACCCTGGTCTCCCGTATAGATCAAAGAAGAGAAAACGCAACTCATTTTCATACATCCATTCCTCTCCTTTCAAGAAGAATGCATCGTATAAATTAATCGAATCTCTTTCCGAATACTGATGCAAGTCTCGACTTGAGTAACTTACATCCTTGAAATAACATAGAACTCCGTCTTTCCCTCCATCCAATTGAGTTAATGAGTTCGGAAAATGATATTTAATGCAGACTCCTTTGTGAGAATCGGCATAATGAGCCCACATTAGCTCGTTACAATACTCTGGTATACTCCCTTCCTGCTTCTCCTCCTGTATTGCCTCACCTTTTTCATGGTCAGGATATGGTAGTTTAAAGTTAGAAGAAAAGCAGGCTATTTTCAAACAATCATTATATGCTTGTCGAATTAATCCCGATACTTTTTCATCGTTATTGAGCAACTCTATTATGGGACAATCAAAAAGATCATTAAAAGTGGTTGGAGAGGTTAATCCAATCGTTTCGTCTTCCAATGATTTGATAAGGAAGTCCGTATAGGGTCTATATTTATAGGCGATAGGGCTGTATGATGTACGAGAACTTTGTAGCAACAGATAGTATAGATGGTTCTTAAAAGCAATAATCGCTTTTTCTTCTTTATCAAGTCGATGCCAACATAGGCCTAAATTTCTGAATAGGGAAGCCTTCAGAGAGAAACGATATTTTGTTGCATCGCATTTATTAAACTCCTCTATATATGTTGACATAATATTAATGTCTCTATCTGAGACCTTATCTAAATGACAGACAGCCGCAGAATAAAGGAGTAAAGCTCTACCATACTTCATATCTAAAGGCTCTTCAGCGGGATCATTAACATTAAGATATGGAATGGCCTCACTCCAATTTTGTTGAAAGTCTTTGATGACAGAGTCTGCATTTTGCTCTGACACTTTATCTTGATATTTGGATATGAAAGCGTCTAAGCTCTTCGTAATCTTCTTAAGGGAGTCGATATCTAAACTCATAATAAACTTATTTCTTTGCAATGGCAAAGATACAGTACTTCACTCATTTTCACCTTGTCACATATCTAATACTTCTATCTATTAGTGGATATTTATCGTCCTCTACCTTCTTGCTGTTGAAGGTAAAGGTCAGTTGTCGCACCTTGCCGAAGTTGTCCCCTATGTACACATCGATGGTCTGTCGGTCTGCTGACTGCGAGGTGTAGTATAGGCGAAACTCCTCTCGCACTAGGGGATATCGGTCATTAGGCTTGAGTGCTGCGCCTCTATCTAGCCTCAGCATCCCCCTACCCTCGCTTTGGAAGTAGCGAAGGGTATAGCGAGCTCCAGCAAAGCGACCAGCTCGCTTGAGGGAGCATCGTATCTCAGCCGTTTCGCCCCTACGAAGATCTTTCTGGACGGGCATCGTCTCCAGCGTGAAGTCATAAGCCTGCTGTACCTCCAGCTCGCGGTCACAAGCAGGGAGACAAAGCTCACTACGGTAAGTAGCCCCATAGCCCAGAGCGTATTCACAAGTTTCCTTTTCATTGTTCTTCTTCGTTCTATAGGTTAAAGCGCAGTCCCAAGGCAAGGGCGGGACGAAAGCTATGCAGATCAGAGCCCAGGAGCAGTCGCCCCTGAGCCTTGAGGATGAGGAGGAGCCTATCCGAGAGGAAGCACTCGACGGAGCTATGTACCGCCCCACCATAGACAAGGCGTGAGCGGTCAAGAAGGGTCGCTCCATCGGGTAGCAAGGATCTCTCTTCATTGAGTTCCTCATAGCCCCCAAGGGCGGAGATGCCTAGGTAGGTAAAGATATTCTTGCCTCTATCCGAGAGAAGAGGCTGCATATAGCCCAGCTGGAGGAGCACATCACGCATCGGAACTTCATAGTCACGATACGCGAGTCGCGGCTCTTCGTATTCAGCCAAGAGGAAGGCATAGCTAGCTCGCTTGAGGTACTTCGTAAGCGACACACCAGCGCCCCAGTGCTCTTTGCTAAATACCTTCTCTCCCTTGATCAGTGGCACGGATGCGATGACCTCAATCCCTTGTTGCTTCGGGATGAGTCGCTGTGCCTCTACAGAGAAGAACCCACAGAGAGCCCAAGTGAGTAGTAAACACAACTTCTTCATAGGGCTTACCACTTGAGTTGAAGCTTGTCAATCTTCTTTGCGAGGAGAAGGTCTTCCTCATCGAGGTAGAAAGCAAGCGTGCGTCCGCCACCTCGTTCGTAAAGCCTTACCTCAAGCTGTTTGTCCTCGGAGAGGGTAAACTGCTCGAGCACGAAGACCGTGCGCTCGCATCCTTCTGCACGCACCCGAGTAACCTCGTGGTAGGCTCGTAGCGGTTGCAGGACCTGCTCCTGGATGGCCGTACGTCGAGCCACCTTCTTATCGACGACCTTGAAGCTGATGAAGTCCACCGAGTAAGGGAGGTTCGTCTCATTGTCGATGCGAGTATATAGGTAGAGTAAGCCATTGTGCGCATAGAGGCCACGCAGGAGGAAGCGTATCCCAAACTGGCGCACCCCGATGTGTTTGACCGTCCGCTGATCATTCTGATGGATGGTCTTCATCATCAGTTTTACCAAGATGGGTGACTCACTCCCCAACTCCTTGAAGTAGATGTCGGCACGATTGCTCGGTAGCCTACCCTCCGTGCTTGACAAGAAGTCCGCCATCTCGATGCTGAGCTTCTCAGGCTCTTCGGCATACTTCACATTGAAGGCATAGAAGGAGCCATCTTCACAGATTACACTCATATTCGTCTCCGTCTCAAAGTCACGCACGGTGGCCTTGACACGCAGGACATTCTCCGCATCCTCCGCTTTCCCTGCGATAAGCTTGTTGCTCCCGAGGTCTACGTAGCGGATAGCGGAGGGGGAAGATCAGGTGCGAGGTCTTGTCAAAGGTGACCTCAAGACCATAGGGTAAGACCACGCGCCCCGTGGGGATGGTCTTGCTCATCCCTTGATAGAGATCACCCGTGGAAAGCGGACGATAGCTCGCCTGAGCTCTCAGACTATCAGTCGTAGTCTGAGCAAGGGCGGTAGTCATACTCGCCCCGAAGAGCAGGGCGGAAAGAATCCATTGCTTCATTGTTATAGTGCTTTTGCTGTTTACTTACTGGAAACTAAGAAGAGACGATAGCCTCCTTTGAGGGTAACTTGAAGAGTACGGAGCTTCTTCTGAAGGAGCTGGCTTGCTCCCTGCATCACGCCACGAGCTGCCTCGGAGATGATCTGATCTTTTGCCGAGCTCGCAAAGGTGAAGGAAGTGCCTACCGAGCCCCCTATATTAGCCCCTACCTCCTTCAGAGCAGAGATCTGTTCTGCTCCCAGGATATAGATCCCCTCCTGCCCATCAAGATCATAGGCCGAGAGCTTGACGGGGATAATCCGCCCACCAATCTCAAGACTCTTGACGAGGAGATGCAAGCGATTCCCCCCCGAGCTTAGCTTGAGCTATCAGCAAGCTCTGTCGTGGGATACGTAGCTCGCCGATATGGGCGGACTCTAAGAGGCGCAAGGCCACATAGTCTCCCTCCCGTAGTGTCGTCGTATGATCGACCACCACGGGCAGCGTGTTGCGCTGGACGGAAGAGGGCTGAGCAAGTGCCGAGTGAAAGCCTAGATGACGCTCCTTGCTCCCGTACTCTTGCATGAAGGTCGAATCGGCTATGGGCTGAGCTAGGCTAGAGACCATGTGCTTGGGCTCTGCAAGGACCTCCATCCTGGGCTCTTGAAGAGCGCTCTCTGCTTCTGGCTCTACGATAGTACGCTCTTCTGCTCGAAGAAAGGCCTTAGCTGGAAGCTCCCCACCCTTGGGAAGGTACTTGGAGGCCATCTGATAGCTTCGCTCCATCAGGCGAAGTTGCTTTCCTCCTCATCATCTTCTTCGCTCTCTTTCTTACGTAGAGCTTCACGGAGATCTTCGTTCTCGGCTCGCAAAGCTTCACGCTCTTCTGCATTAGGATCCGTGGCATAGAAGGAGCTCAAGAGGCGCTTATTCTCCTCATACCGCTGAAGGGAGCCCTCAATCTTCGTTGAGGAGGGCTGCCCTTGTGCATCAAGGGAGGTGGGTTCCTCTGCAAAGTAATCCGAGAGGCGTCCAATCTCAGCTTGCGTCTCACACTCTGAAGCCGACTTGTCGCCCAGTTCATAGCTCTTGAGCTTGTTATCGGTGAGCTGGCGCACTGTTGCCTCAGGGATATCCTTATTGAGACCTTCTTGCTCTGCGGCTTTATCCTTATCCGAGGGAGCAAAGATGAACCAAAGGGAGAGGGCGCAGAGAAGCCCTAGCCCGCCAAAGACCAGCGCCTTACGGAGCTGCTCTTGCTGTTTCTTATCCATAGTGTGCTATCGTTTGATGAGTAATTTTCGAGAGTTCACGCCCGAGGCTATCCAGCCGAGAAGGACGGAGAGGGATATCCAGATGCTGATACTTAGGGATAGGAGGCTGCTGTGCCGCCTTCCGAGGGAAGAGCACCTGGGCTATCATAGTAAGGGAGCAGACTAGGTAGAGCACACTGATACCGTAGACCACATATCGACGAGCCTTAGGACTAAGCCGATCACAGTAAGCCCGAAGCCAGTAGTGCACCCCGAGATAGTAGCGATAGAGGGAAAAGCGAGTAGACATAGCCTTAGCGTTTATAGCTCCGTAGATCTTGGTTCTCACGTACAAGGAAGTGCTCCATCAGAAAGCCCTGCGGGTTATCATCCGAGCGGACAGAATTCTGCAGCGTGCAGCTCGTCACCAGGCTTCGCTCGGTGACATTACTCTGTCTTAAGATGAACTGCCTGGCGTAGGTCGTCACCTCATAAGGATAGCTCTCGAAGTTGCAGCGAATCGAGTCGATCACAATACGCTGATTGACATTGCCCGAGATCGCCCTGTTGTAGTATCCCTGCTCCGCCAAATCCTTGTAATAATCAAAGGCTGACTTATCACAGAGGGCAAAGGCACGAGACATATTCTCCTCGATAGCATCCTTATCGGGAGCGATACTGAAGAAGAGCTCATGAAAGCGACGGACATGCTCCCTAGCCTCTACGGGGCGATTACGCGAGGCATCTTGGCTAAGGGCCAGCATCAGCGACTTGCCTTGGTCTAGGACATAGATCTTCTCACGCTGCCTTTCGGCAAAGCGGTAGGAGCTATAGAGGGCATAGCCACAGACTCCGGCACAGAGCAAGGCAAAGAGGAGGATGTAGAGACGGATCTGACGGAATGCCGTCTCGATATTCTTTAATGATTGGAATTCCATAGTGTATACTTCTCTCTGGTGTTACTAGCCTTTGATTAAAGCGCCCTTGATGCGGCCACCAAGGTTGCCTATGCTGGCACCTGCTCCTGCAGCCGCTGCCTTACCTCCGGCATAAGCCCCCTGCATCCCGCGCTGAGCCACCTGGTTGACATTGCGCCCATAGGAGCCGATACCGCCTCCAGCTTCAATAATCCACCCAGCAACCGTAGGTACACAGAAGTAGCCCACAATACCAATGAGGAAGAAGACGATGTAATACCACGAGCCTGAGTCAGGCAGGTAGTTGGGATCGCTTAGGGCGGAGATATCCTTCTGGATCATCAAGACCTGGATCTTCGTAAGCAGAGCCGTAAGGATAGAGCTGACGGGTAGCCAGAGATAAACCGAGATGTAGCGAGAGAACCACGCCGTCAAGGAGCCTGACAAGCCATCCCACACGGCAATACCGAAAACGACTGGACCTAGAATTGAGAGGACGATCAAGATGAAGGTGCGTAGCGTATCGATGATCAAGCCGGCGGCATGAAAAAGGAGCTCCATCAGATCATGAATCAGGTTCATAAACCACTGCTTCGTCTGATACGCTGCGCGCTCAGCATACATCCCCGCGATAGTGATGGCATCCTCGGGCCCGATAATTCCCATCTCCTCGATCTTCTGATCAAACTTCTCATTGGAGACCAGATAAGCAGTCTCGGGATTACGGAGATAGGCCTCTTCCTTGAGCTTATCTCGCTTGGCCGTAAGCTCGGCAAGCGTCCCCTCCTGCTTATGGACCATGGACTCCGTCCCCTGCACGATGGGAGATAGAACGGTATTCATCGTCCCAAGAACCACCGTAGGGAAGAACATAATGCAGAAGCCAAGGACAAAGGGACGAAGGAGAGGATAGACATCCACAGGCTCTGCTCGAGCAAGAGAGGACCATACTCGAAGGGCCATATAGAAGAGAGCCCCCAGGCCAGCAACACCTTTAGCAATCCCCGTCATCTCGCCTGCCAGGGGTAGCATCTCTTGGTAGGTTGAGCGGAGCAGCTCGTGCAAACTTGTAAAGTCCATAAGCCCCCTTCCCTACCAGTAACGACTTACGTCACTGCCATACAGACTACGCACAGCTGAGAGATCGCCCTTAGCTCGGGCACGCACATAGCTGACCGAGATGTTCTTCTGCGTGTAGTATGACACGAGCGAACGATACTCTCGGAGCGTCGTATAGATGCGATCGATCATCTGCATACGTTCACTGTCATTCATCGAGAAGACATTGCTCCCTGCAACAGACTTGAGTTCCTTGAGACTCTCCCCGCTTTGCTCCAGAAGCTTCGTGTAGCCGGAGGCGATGGCAGCCAGCTCGGAGGGTCTGAAGTTCTTATCCTGTAGCATGCGCTTGTAGGACTTGACATAGATCTCTGAGATCTCACCTACCATCAAGACACACTCCTTGACCTTATAGGCATCCCCGATCAGATTATTGACCTTCTTCAGGGCATCGTAGTACTTCTTCGTGTCATTGTAGAGCTTCTCGATCTCTTTGAAGCCAGACAACGTATTCTTGACGGTCTTACCCGCCGTGGCAATCTCTTTGACTGTATTGGCAATATTGCCAGCAAAGTTCATGGGATCACTCACCACCCACTGAGCATGGGCTCGTAGCGTGAAAGGCTCCATCCGAAGAGAGCCATAAAAAGGTACTTTTTCATTGTCTCTGTTGTTTTAGCTGGTTATTTCTTCTGCCGTTTTTCTTGAGCAAGGAGGCGTATCGCACCCTCAATATCGCCCCCAAGACGCTCGGCCCGCTGGAGCACCTCCAGCTTCTCGGTCTCCTCAGTTGTATAGGTGAGGTACTCCTCAAGGGAAACCTCCGTGGCATAGACTGCCGACTGCATCCCGCCGAGACCAATCCAGACCTCCTTGTAGAGGCGCTGGGGATCATTACTCTGATTGATGGAGAGGATTTGACTCTTCTCCTTGTCCGATAAGCCAAGCATCGCCTGTATGCCATCGAACTTGGTCATGTACTTGCGCTGATCCAAGAGGATCTTACTGTCCGAGTTGTTGATGATACTCTCCTTGACGATTGGCGACTGAATGATGTCGTCCACCTCCTGCGTCACGACAATAGCCTCACCAAAGTACTTGCGCACTGTCTTGTAGAGGTACTTGATATAGTCCGCCATATTGGCCGAGGCAATCGCCTTCCAGGCCTCCTCGATAAGGATCATCTTGCGAATCCCCTTCAAGCGACGCATCTTATTGATGAAGGCTTCCATAATGATAATGGTCACCACAGGGAAGAGATCTTTGTTGTCCTTCACCTGGTCAATCTCAAAGACGATGAAGCGCTTAGACAGGAGATCGATATTCTTATCCGAGTTCAGCAGGAAGTCATAGCGCCCTCCTCGGTAGTACTGCTTAAGCGTCGTAAGCAGGTTATTGATATTGAAGTCTGAGAGCGTGACCTGGATCTCCCGCTGCTTCATATCCTCTCGATATACATCTCTCAAGTACTCATAGAAGGTGTTGAAGCAGGGTACAACACGATGATCAGCCTTCAGAAGCTCGATATAGGCATTGACCGCCGAGCCTAATTCACCGGCCTCCGTCTTAGTAATCCGCTCCTCAGAAGACTTCCAGAGGGTAAGCAGTAGCGTACAGATGCTCTCGCGCTTCTCTACATCGAAGACATAGTCATCGGTGTAGAATGGATTGAAAGAGATGGGCCGCTCATCCGAGTAAGTGAAGTACACCCCATCATCCCCCTTGGTCTTGCGGTGTATGAGTTCGCATAAGCCTTGGTACGAGTTCCCCGTATCAACGAGCAAGACGTGGGCGCCCTGCTCATAGTACTGCCGCACCATGTGATTCGTGAAAAAGCTCTTGCCACTACCCGAGGGACCAAGGATGAATTTATTGCGGTTGGTGATGATGCCCTTCTTCATCGGAAGGTCAGAGATATCTAGATGGATTGGTTTTCCCGACAGACGGTCAGCCATCTTGATACCAAAGGGAGAGAGCGAATCCTTATAGTTCGTCTCGGCCGTGAAGAAGCAAAGGGCTGGCTCGATGAAGGTGTAGAAACTCTCCTCCGAGGGGAAGTCTGCAGCATTCCCTGGAATGCCTGCCCAGTAGAGCGTCGCCGTATCGATGGTATTGTGCCGTGGCTTACACTCCATCAGAGCCAAAGCAGAGCCAACATCGTTCTTGATCTGGCGGAGCTGATCGGCCTCACTGCTCCACGCTAGCACATTGAAGTGGGCACGAATGGAGGTCAAGCCCTGAGAGTGGGCTATATTGAGGTACTCCTGTATCCACTCCTCGTTGATCTGATTGCTTCGGCTATAGCGTGCCAAAGAGTGCATGTTTCTCGCCTGCTTCTCAAAGCGCTCCAAGGTCGCATCACTATCCTCGATGAAGAGGTACTGATTGTAGATATGGTTGCAGGAAAGGAGCAAGCCCACTGGCGAGGCAAAGCTCAGACGGCAGTCACTGCGATCAGTGGATAGCCGCTCATAGCGTCCATCGGTACTGACACGCGTAGGAAGATCCTCCGTATCACTAAGCGTATGCAAGCAAAGTCGGTGATCCCCGATGCGGACAAGGTCCGCTCCGAGCTGAATATCTTCAAGCGAAGCATGCCCCTCTTCCGAGAGGCTGAAGTAGCGATCTAAAAGCCCTGGTCTGTCTGCCGTCCCCACAAGCTCATCCTCCGTCATACGCTCCAGACGAAGGAGCAGCGTGTCATTGATGATGCGCTCAAACTGGTCCACCGCCTCCATGAACTTGATGACGGCTTCTTTATCCTCGATCTCCTTCGGGACAAGACGCCCTCGGCAGAGCACAGAGAAGTTACTCTGCTGAGCCATACGTTTTCTATTACTCTTCGTTAGAAGAGATAGACCGAGTGCTTGAGATAAGGACGCTCATTGAAGTGGCGCTCCGAGGAGCGTGCAAGAAAGCTAAGCTCCCCTTCGGAGAGCCTACCCTGATACTCCTCGCTGATGAACCAGTCTTGCTTATGTACGATGCTGAAGTTAGGAAGCACCTTGATGGCCTTATGCCATGCAGAGTGCATCGCTTCATACTCTGCCGAGGTCACGGTGAAGAGCTCGGGTAGCTCCACCCGAAAGGCCACCGTGATATCGGCATCCTTACTGATCAAGCAACCTTGCTCAACAGCAAGCAGAGGGAACTTGGCCTCCAAGCTACAGGTCTTGCTCTTGTGTCTCATCTTCTGGATGATTTGAGCTGGTGGAATAAGTGTAGGACGCTACGGCGATGAGCTAAGTAACGGGGATGAGAGCGTAGTGCCCCCCGCTTCATCAGTCCATGCTCGCCATACTTGCGGTTCATAGCGAAGGTTTGCCACACCAGAAGTGAGGCACCCAATACGCCTATGCCGAGGCAGAGCAGCTGACTGACCCCAAGGAGGTAGAGCACGACCACCACGATGAAGGTCGCCAGCAAGCCTCCTGCAAAGAAGAAGAGGTACTGCGCTTTCAACCCCTTAAACTCCACCGTGCGTCCTACGCCTTTATTGATTTCCCAGCTGGCCATGGCCTACAAGAAGAAGGAACGCAGGATCGTAGCCGCCACGATGAGGAAGATACAGGCGCCGAACCAAGAGGCCGCCGTCTTACTTGTATCCGGGTCACCCGAGGAGAACTTATTGTAGACCTTGATGCCCCCGATGAGCCCTACCACAGCTCCGATGGCATAGATCAGTTTCGTGCCTGGATCAAAGTAGCTCGTCACCATCTTCGTGGCTTCGTTGATACCTGCCATACCATTGCCTTGGGCATCCGCTACGACGGGTGCAAGGAAGAGAGAGAAAGTAGCAGGAGAGAAAGTTTCTTTGTGTTCATATTCTAAGATCATGAATGATTGCTATACGGGAATCACAGGTAATAGTCGAGTCCTTGCATGTCAGCTCTGGTATTTTGACTTGGAGGAAGCGGTGCGTCCTCTTCCGTCTCAGACTCCGCCGCTCGGATAGCCTGAAGGAGCTTCTTGTGTACAGCTTCCTGCCTCAGGAGCTCCGCTTGGTATTGTGCTAAGAGGTCCGTACCCCGAAGACTTTGGAGCGACGAGGAGACCGTATCGGGTGCTTCTTCATCAAGAAGATCATCCTTCTGGCTCCACTGACTTAGGCGAAGGAGGTCACGGGAAAGAACGCTCGTAGAAGTGAGTTCAGCGCTGCCATCAGCTTCCCACTCCAGCTCCTCTCGAAGGACTTCCTCCTCATCGATCACCTCCATTGTGTAGTCCACATCCAGCTCTTCATCTTCTAGGCGCTCAGCTTCGACGTTCGACATCGCGACTGGTTCTTCGCCTTCCGCCTCAGCGCTTTGCTCCGCAAAGTAGGCGCATTCATATTCGATTCTTCGGCCACAGAAGACACGGGAAAGGGAGGGATAACATGGGCAGTCAAGCCCTTACTCTTAGCAACCAGCTCGTGTGCTTCTTCCACACGCTGCTGGGGCTCTTGTCGCTGGCCTATCCTTTGGCGGGATAAGCTCCTCCAGCGCTCGTAGCTGTAGGCGATACCAAGGGTAAGCCAAACGATGCCCAGCAACAGGAGCACACAGAGCAGTATCGTTGTCATCATAAGGGGATCGTCGTTTTACGCCGTTGCTTAGCACTGGCTTGGTTGAGGAGCTCGCGATGGGCTCTGAGGTGCTCACGGATGATGTTGTCGATATAGCTCACCATAGACACACGCTCATGGAGGTCTTGCAAGACACTACGGAGAATCTCCAAGGTCTCGGCATTCATCGTAAAGGAGGTCTTCTCACGGATACGCAAGGGGACAAAGTACCTCTCACGGTATTCCTCGATCGTGGAGACCTCCTCTAAAGGTCTTAAAGCTGCTACTTGCATCGGAGGCGCCGGTAGCACCGTCTTCTCTGGCACACTTCGCTCCTCATCTATAGGATCAAAGTTCGCCGTAGCTGGCGAAGGACCTTGGAGCACTCCATCCTCTGCCATCTCTTGGAGCTTAGCATCCAGGCGCTGGCGCTTCTCTTCAATCGTGGCCATCAGTCGTCACTATGGGAAGCTGGAGGGCACTGAGAAGCCACCCTGCTAGTTCATCGATGTTCGTCCCTACTCGAAGGGCTTTGTTAGGCGGGAGGTAAGTTGAGCGGAAGACCCCACGCGCCCCGTACATCGACAGCTCATGCGAGAAGCGATGTGCCATATAAATCGGGAAGGGGACAAGCGTAAGCCCCTCCTCCTGGATATGCTGCGTGTAATGCGCGACAAGCGTATTGCGCACTCGGCGATCCACCTTATTCCACAGAAGCCAGATATCCTTAATCCGAGCCGTCTGCATTGAGACACCCAAGTCCTGGATGCTCTTAGCATAGCTCAAGCAAGCAACCATCGACTGGATATCAGGCTCCAAGGGCGAGAGGATATAATCCATCTCCAGCGAGAGCTCAAGAAGCTCCCTTGTCCCTGCATGACCAGGGAAGTCAAAGACAACCAACTGGTAGCCTTCCTCGGGGTGCTTCGCAACGAGAGCTTCCGCTTGAGCAAGTGCCTCCTGAGGCCGTGCTTTGATGATGCGGTAGGAGCGACGCTGGAGCTTACGGAAGTAAGCCTGCATATAAGTCGTCAGAGCTGGATCCTCTCCTATAGTCCCCTTCTCTCGCTCACGGAGCTTGAAGAAGGAGTCCTGAGTCAGATCACAGTCCACGACAAAGAGCGAGATACCCTCCTCATAGTAGAGCATACTGCTGAGGATCTCGGCTAGGGTACTCTTACCCACACCACCCTTCTGTGAGGAGAAACCGAGATATAAAGGTCGAGGTCGAGAACTTTGCATATCAAGCGATTAAGGACTGAACTAATTACCATGACGAGCGAGACAATAAGCGGGAGATCACTTAAGCTATCGCGAGGACTGCATCTCGAGATGTCGAGATGTCGAGATCTCGAGGTCTCGAGATATTAATTAATCGATATCTCGAGCGCTCTATCGCTCGCTCTGACTGCAAAGTAAGAGCTTAATTTACCCCCTTCTGGTAGTCAAGGAAGAGGCGGGAAAGACAAGGATAAAGTGGGCACCACACTTATAGTAAGCCACTTACATCGAGGGCGTAACTTTGCAGTGGAATAGAAACATCGTCTAACACGACCGAAGGAGACAGCCCCCCCAAAGGGCTGGATGCTTCATCTCAATCAACTCTTTCTACTGGCAAGGTGTGTCTTTGTCCGACAAACTCCGTTTTTGCCGACAAAGACCCTTGCCCCAAGAGGGGAGAGAATCACTCCGAAGTCGTAATTACCACACCAAGAGTTATGAGCGAAAGGATTGAACGCTGGGACCGATGGGATACCCGACTGCCCAGCACCAAGGACCAAGAGAAAGTGATCGCCCTCTTCCATAAATCAGGAGCCAAAACAAAATCAGACTTCGTGCGCGCTCGTCTCCTAGAAGAGAGCTTTAAGGTCATCACCGTAGATAAATCCGCCGTCGAATACTACCGGAAACTCTCCCAGCTGACAGCCCAAATACATAAGATCGGTATCCTCTACAACCAAACAGTAAAGGCTATCAACAGCTACCACTCGGTCAAGGCAGCACAGGTAATGCTTCAACGATTAGAGCAGTACTCCCGGCAAATAATCACCCTAGAGCAGCAAGCTATCAGCCTAACCTTAGACTACCGGAAGCGATGATTGCTAAGATCTCAAGCTTAGCAAATCTAGCTGGAGCCCTCGGGTATAATTTCAAAAAGGTCGATGCCGGAGGAGCGAGCGTTCTCCTTGCTGAAGGCTTGTATGAGCCCCCTGGCGCTGCCTATACCCTGCTTGAAGTCTTATCTGACATGCAGGCGCTCATCCCCTCAAAATGTCGCACGAAGAACCTCGTCTTTCACTGCTCACTCAATCCCCATCCCAAAGAGAAGCTCACCGATGAGAACCTCATCCAAATAGCTCAGGAGTACATGCAGGCGCTCGGCTACGGCTCCCAACCCTACATCGTCTTTAAGCATCACGACATCGAGCGAGAGCACATCCACATCGTATCACTCCGTGTCAATAGCGCTGGAGAGAAGATTAACGACAAGTTTGAGAACAGACGTAGCAAACGAATCACCGATCACTTGGAGCGTAAGTATGGACTAATCCCCAGCACTCCCAGTAAGGAGCAGAAGACAAACTCCCCCGCCTCCCAAGAGAACTTAACCTCGGATAATATCCGAAGTGAGATCGCCCAAACTCTGCGTGGGGTATTAATGCACTACCACTTCTGCTCCTTAGGGGAATTCAAGGCCATTCTAGGAGCCTACCAACTGACTATCGAAGAGGTCAAGAACACCTACCGAGGCAGAGAATACAATGGCTTCGTCTACGCCCCGACAGACGAGGCGGGGAATAAGCTCTGCCCGCCCCTGCACGCCTCTAAGATTGGAAGAGGCGTAGGATACACTGCTCTCCAGAACAAAATGAGACAGTCCAAGCAAAGGATTAAGCCCTTCCTCCCCGAGATACGCCAGCGTGTACTGGCCGTCATGCGCACCTCCCCCCGAACGGAGGAAGAACTCTTAGCAAGCTTAGAGAAGAGCGGACTACGCTGCCTCATTCGTAAAAGTGAGGGTGGACGTATCTATGGCATCACCTTCATCGATGACAACCTTGGTATAGCACTCAATGGCTCGCGCCTAGGAAAGGGATATGCCGCCAACCGGTTTGAAGCCTACTTCTCAGCTCCTGAGGCGAATCGCTTCTTAGATGAAAAGCTCTATGGCCACTTATCATCCCCCTGGGAGGCACCGAAGAACCTCGCCCACAGTATTCCCCTCCTCGCGGAGGAAAGTGGCACCGCCATAGAGGCGGTATTAGACGAACTTATAGGAGACACTCCCCTAACAACGGGTAACGACGATTGGAAGGAAGCAAGCTGGCAACGCAAGCTCCGTAGGCGACATCAGCTTAGGCTTAAGAGAAGAAAAGGCTGAATAAGTCGCTCCACCACTCTAACTTCAACAAGATTATAGCTATGGCACAAGAAGACGACCTCAGAGCCCTCGGGAAGATCATGGACTTCATGAGAGCGCTCTCCGTGATATTCCTCCTTATCAATGCGTATTGGTTCTGCTATGAAGCCTTCCTTACCTGGGGCTTCACACTTGCTATCGTGGACAAGATCCTTATGAACTTCCAGCGAACGACCAGCCTCTTCTCATCCATCCTCTGGACGAAACTCTTCTGTCTCATCTTCCTCGCACTATCCTGTCTCGGGACCAAGGGCGTCAAAGAGGAGACCATTACTTGGCCAAAGATTTGGGCAGTGCTTACTGTGGGCTTTGTTCTCTTCTTTCTGAACTGGTGGCTATTAGCTTTGCCTATCAGCAAGGTGGGTGGTGCCTCACTCTACATCTTTACCCTCTCCGTGGGGTATATCTGCCTCCTCATGGCTGGTGTGTGGATGAGTCGCCTGCTCAAGAACAACCTCATGGACGACGTCTTCAACCTCGAGAATGAGAGCTTCATGCAGGAGACACGCCTCTTGGAGAACGAATACTCCGTGAACCTACCCACCCGCTTCTACTACAAAAAGCGATGGCACAAGGGATGGATCAACATTGTTAATCCCTTCCGTGCATCCATGGTACTCGGAACCCCTGGCTCAGGGAAGTCCTTCGCTATAGTCAATAATTACATCAAACAGCAGATCGAGAAGGGATTCGCCATGTACATCTACGATTACAAGTTCCCAGACCTCTCGGAGATCGCCTACAACCATCTCTTGACACACCTCGATGCCTATGAGGTGAAGCCTCAGTTCTTTGTCATCAACTTCGACGATCCGCGCAAGTCGCATCGCTGTAATCCCATCAATCCCGCCTTCATGACGGATATCTCCGATGCCTACGAGTCCGCCTACACCATCATGCTGAACCTGAACCGGACATGGATACAGAAGCAGGGAGACTTCTTCGTCGAGTCACCCATCATCTTGCTGGCGGCCATCATCTGGTTCCTCAAGATCTACCAGGGAGGTAAGTACTGCACCTTCCCCCACGCCATCGAGTTCCTCAACCGACCCTACGCCCAAATCTTCCCCATCCTCACCGCCTACGATGAGCTCGCCAACTATCTCTCCCCCTTTATGGATGCCTGGGAAGGCGGAGCACAAGACCAGCTCCAAGGACAGATCGCCTCGGCAAAGATCCCACTCTCTCGTATGATCTCCCCAGCACTCTACTGGGTAATGACTGGCGATGACTTCACCCTCGACATCAATAACCCACGTGAACCCAAGGTCCTCGTTGTAGGCAACAACCCTGATCGACAGAACATCTACTCTGCGGCTCTTGGCTTGTATAATTCTCGCATCGTGAAGCTCATCAACAAGAAGAAGCAGCTTAAGTCCTCCGTCATCATCGACGAGCTACCAACCATCTACTTCCGCGGCCTGGATAACCTCATAGCAACAGCTCGCTCCAACAAGGTCGCTGTATGTTTAGGTTTTCAGGACTTCTCACAGCTCACACGTGACTACGGAGACAAGGAGAGCAAGGTGATTCAGAACACCGTGGGGAATGTCTTCAGCGGTCAGGTCGTGGGTGAGACAGCCAAGACCCTCTCCGAACGCTTCGGGAAGGTCCTACAGCAACGGCAGTCCATGACCATCAATAGAAACGATAAATCTACCTCGATCTCCACACAGCTCGATAGCCTGATACCGGCCAGCAAGATTAGTAACCTTACGCAGGGGATGTTCGTCGGGGCCGTATCTGACAACTTCGATGAGCGCATTGAGCAGAAGATCTTCCACGCTGAGATTGTCGTCGATGTCGCGAAGGTATCAGCCGAAGCCAAGGCTTACCAACCTATCCCCATCATCGCGGAGTTCCTTAACGAAGATGGCTCCGACAGTCTCACCGAGACCATCGAAACCAACTATAAGCGCGTCAAGCAAGAAATTCTATCCCTTGTAGAGTTAGAGATTGAGCGAATCAAGAGTGACCCTAACCTCGCACACTTATTGAAAGATAACTAGAAAAGATCTCCTAGCACCTTCTGCAAATATTCCCTGAAGGTCGTACAATCGTAAAGTCCACTTCATGGTTTTGCAAAAGGGAAAGTTCACTTAATAGAAATAAACAGAAGGCTTCTTGCCTACCCAAGCTATCTCTCCATGATGATAGCTTAACGAGTTTACCCTCAACTTCTCCCATTGGAGTATGCAGTGTTATTGGTAGCTTTTCTGTAGGGGACAATGTAGGCCTTCTATCTGAGAACTTGATAAGTACGGCTGCGGGGGGAGGCTTCTAATGAGTCAGGGAGCGCTCTAATAACAGCCGTACCGGTATATATCTGCTTGTAAGGAATAGAGTAGCTTACATACACAAGGATAACAAGTGTTGCAAGGATCGCTAGCGCTCCATAGCGAAGCAGTGAAGGAGGGACCTGACCAATGATACTGCGTACCTTCTCGCTACGAAGCTCTAAATCGTGAGTGCTCTTACCAATCTCCTTTTCATAGGTGCCCATATCAATTCCCTAATTCTAGCTGGTTCTTTACGAGCGTATAGTACTTACCTCTTTTAGCTGTGAGCTCCTCATGAGTCCCAACCTCAACGATTTTCCCTGCATCAAGGACTACAATCTGGTCTGCATAGCGTACCGTTGATAGGCGATGAGCTACCACAATAACTGTTTCCCTTTATAGAAAGAGCTCAAATTTTCTGTTATTCCTCGCTCATTGTTTGCATCAAGTGCATTTGTTGCCTCATCAAGAAAGACAAATTGAGGATTTTTATAAACCACGCGAGCAATGAGAATCCGCTGTCGTTGTCCTTGGCTTATCCCTTGCCCATCCTGTCCTATCATGGTGTTATAGCCTAACGGAAGAGCCTCAATGTAGTCCGCAATATTGGCAACTCGTGCGGCGTGACGGATACGCTCTAGCTCAGGCTCCTCATCACTAACTGCGATGTTTCGGGCTATCGTGTCAGAGAAAAGGAAACTTTCCTGCATAACTGCTCCACACTCGCTGCGCCACCATGTGAGCTTATATTCCTGCAGAGGGGACGCCTCCAAGGAGGATTGCGCCCTCAAACGGAGGGTAATACCCAAGTAAAAGTTTGAGGAGTGTGGTCTTTCCACTTCCACTGGCTCCAACGATTGCTGTTACTTTATCTTGAGGGATAGTTAGCGTAATATGAGAGAGTATATCTTTTTCACTATAGCGATCATACTTAAAGCTTAGGTCCCTGATATGTAAGGATTTCGCTAAAGGAGCTTCTGTACCATATCCAGCTCGTGTACGCGCCTTATCCTCTTCATTCTTTGATTGATGGATCTCATTCATACGCTCCAGACTAATGCTTACCTCTTGCCATGAATACACGAAATGAATAAGCTTATCAACCGGACTATTGAGCTGCCCGATGATATACTGGACAGCAAGCATCATCCCAAGTGTCATCTCTCCATGGATGACAGCGGTAGCAGCAAGGACAGTTATAAGGATGTTTTTTATCTCGTTGATCGTGATACTACCTATTTGCTGGATTTGATCAAGATTGAGGCTCTCAAGGCTGACTTTAAATAAGTCAGCCTGTACATCTTCCCATTCCCAACGCTTACGCTGCTCGCAGCCCTGAAGCTTGATTTCCTGCATCCCACTGATAAGCTGGTAGGTGACATTGCGATTGCGACCAGCTTGCTCAAAGTATTTATAATCAAGCACCCTGCGCTTTTTGAGGAAGAGTACAATCCAGCCAGCATAAAGTAGAGTCCCAAGAATGAAAATGAGGAAAATACCTAGATTATAGGACGCTAGGACTCCGCCAAAAACAAGAAAAGTGAAGAACGAGAATATGAGGCTCAGGCTATTCGATGTTAAGAACTGCTCTACCCGTCGGTGATCTTCGATACGCTGCAGCAAATCTCCCATAAGCTTTGTGTCAAAGAAAGACATGGGTAGCTTCATCAGCTTAATGAAGAAGTCCGAGATCAGGGAGATGTTAATCCGTGTGGAGATATGAAGTAGCAACTTGGAGCGTATGAAGTCTACGATGGTGCGGCTAAATAGAAGCATCAGCTGTGCCAGAAGTACAAGCCAGATAAAGCTAATCTCCTTGCCTCCAATCCCAGTGTCTACCATCGATTGTGTGAGAAATGGGAAGATGAGCTGCAGCAGAGAAGCCAGGAACAGCCCGAATATAAGATGAAAGAAATAGCTGTGGTACTTCTTTAGATAGCCCCAAAGAAAGCTAAGGCGAGAGGGCGTAGCTCTCTTCATTGTCCTTCTGTCTATCTTTTGCGCTGCGACAAGGGTATGGAAGAGTGAGGTTGGCTCTAGAAGCAGCGCAATGCCTTTCTCTTCTCCCTGGCTTTGGGTGCTGATCCAATATGCTTGGAGCTCTCGCTCACTGTACTCAAGCAAGCCCTTCCCTGGATCTGCAACGTAAAATATAGGATGATGCTTCTTCCTACGTACTTTATAAAGGACTACAAAGTGATTTGCTTCCAGTGAAGGATGCAGGGTAGCTTAGCCTCTGTGATGAGCGAGTCTAGGGTAAGCCGACCTCCAATTGTATGGAAACCAATTTCTTCAGCAGCTTTACTTATGCCAAGGAGAGAAACTCCATCGATACCTAAAGCACAGGCCTTACGTAATGCCTCAACGTCAGGATGCAATCCATAATACCCAGCTATCATTGCCAAGCATGAGGGGCCGCAATCCATCGCATCTTGTTGCAATACAAGCTCTGGGCGCGTCTTTACGATCATAGCGTCAGCAGTCCGGAGTCGGTATCGCGGTTGTTTGCTTTGGGTCTTTGCTCTTGAGCCTTTCGTCCCATATTTAGCTGGATACTGAGCTTTAGGTAGATTGTATTCATCAGGGTCGGAGTAACTTGCCAGCTGTTAGAAGAAAGGATTGCAGACCGATCCGTTGAATTGCCATAGCCATCGGTTTCCATGAATAAGTATTTTCCTCCTACTCCAAACATAAGCGCAGGGTTCAGACGGTAGCACAGCTCAGCAGCATTATAGGCTGGACTATGAATGATAAACTGGCCATCTAATATCTTCCGGCGACTTTGGATGAGAAGAAATCCCACCCAGTGCGTTGTGTTCAGGTTAAGACTTGCAGAGAGACGCCCCGATATATTAAAGCTGTTTTCGGGCTTTATATAGAATGCTTGCCGGTACAGATCACCCTCTAATGTAAGTACTAGGCGTGGATCTCCCCAAGGCATTACGGTTACCTTCCCAACACCTCCCAAGAGCGCTTTAGAACCAATGTTTTTATATGATTTGACGATGTATTCACTTCGCTCCTCCAGATAAGGTACGATCGCATTACTCGTATGGGAGTAGAAAAGGCTTACCTGTCCCGAGACGTACGACGTGCGCATATTAAAGGAAAGGGATAGATTGTGTCCAGCTGACGGAGTAAGCTTCGGATTGCCTATATACACATAGTGCGGAGCGTTAGGAATAGGTGTATTGCTCAGCATTGATATTGTAGGAGCTGTGACACGGTGTTGATACGAAAGGCTCAGTGATGTCCCCGCCCTGATCACCCACGTGCTACGCAGCAGCGGCGTGAAGTGTAGGCTTTCGAACGATTGATCTAGCTGAGGGCTACGAGAACTGTTATACTCGAGCCCAAGTATTGCTTGATGCCTGAATGCACCTTTCATCCACGAGATATCACCATAGCCGCGTATGTTCCTACGGAATGATTCGATTAGTTTGTTTGAGGAAGAAGGAGCTGCTGTGCATTGTACTCAAAAAGACCTTTAGCTCCAATCGAAGTACTAAACATTTGGGAAGAGTAGCGATATTGTGCATCAGCGATAAAGGACTTCTTATGCCCGTCCATATCTGTTTGCTTTTGATAGCTGAGAGCGTTGTAGTAGGCATCGACCTTTGTTGTGTAATCCGTGTAGTGTAGATTGCACAGCAGCGAATGTTCCTTTGCCAATATCTTTTCACCATAAAGATCCACAGCATACATTGTATATCTATTGCCATTCCCTTTGCTGATTTTGCTTCCGGAGAGACTTCCGTCAGAGACGATCTGATCTGTCCGAAGGTCCTGTCGATAGTGATGCAGCAGGAGCGATGAGCTAAGTAGATAATTCTTGGGAACACTATAGCTGCAGCTTAGTTGCAACTCATTGTTATCTCGTCCACCTGGAGCTACGATACCGGTCTTCCTCTGATAGTAATCTTGTCCTAAGAAACGATAGCGGATTTCTTCATCTTCGCTGGCTTTATAGCGCCAATAAATATTGCTGTATGTAGCATTCAGGCGCAGCCGATCGATGGTGTAGTTAATCCCCAAGCGATTTTTCCCATCCCAGGCTGTTACCGCATCATTGGCCTCTATATATAAGTTTCCTCCTCGTATCTTCTCTTTGGTGATGACATTGATTAGCGCGCCGATACCTGCAGTAGCGAAGCGCGCCGGAGGAGTATCATAAAGCTCAACGCTCTTGACATCTTCCGCTGCCAGCGCAGCAAGGGCCGTCTGTGTAGACTTTACGCCATTGATCAGGATAATGACTTCTCCCCCATTCGTTGCCTTAAGTTCTCGGCTTGTATCTAAGCTAAGAGCTGGGATAAGAGTTAAGGACTCAAGGAAGTTGGAGAAAAGCTTTGCCTTCTTCAAATCAATCCTATAGGTACTATGTGAAGAAAATTCCCGGACCGTACTTGCGTTGACCTCGACCTCCTGAAGCTGGTGCACATCATCGCGGAGCATCAGCGTACCGAGCTCCGTCTGATGATAGGCGCCCTCCAGCGTTTGGTAGCCAATGCAGCTGACCTTAAGGCGAAAAGGCACAAAGCACTCCGAAGGCAACTTTAATACAAATTGCCCTGTACTATCGCTAATTGTCCGCCCTAGCAGCGTTTGATCAGCCTGGCGATAAAGACTAATGGACGCTCTTTCTACAGGCTGTGCTTGAGCGTTTACAATACGTGCGCTTATCACAACGCTATCTTGAGCGTGCAGGACGGCACTATTAAAGATAAGTGCCCAAAGAAAGGACACAATCACAGAAATTCTCTTTGCTGACATCATCGTGATCTATAATCTAAGTTCTGTATCTATAGAATGTGGACATCGAGGATCTGGATAGTTATCATTTCCCTTTCCATATACCTTTATAACATCAACATAGCAAACCTTTTTCCCTATCCTATTTTTACAAAGATCAAATACAGAGCAAAAGTTACAGGGGTTATTCTGTTCTGAAAGATCTTTTTTTCGCTGGTACAGATTCAGTGCTTTGGTAGAATTCCATGCACTTTTTAAGGTTTGAACTCTAAGGTCCCCAATACAGAATGTTGGATTGTCATAAAGCATCTCACAAACAGAACATCTCCCCGAAGAAAGTACTGATATTGTGTATGTATTTGCCAAACAAGTTTTATTCCTGTCTATAAAATCCTCCTTGGTCTTATATTTCTGCACGGTGTCGTTGCCATCTCTGTTAAATAGTATTGGAAATGGAGCCTTTAGCCTCCTCACAGCATTATATAAGACATCTAATTGATCATTTTGTATCCCGAAGTCATCTTCCCCACTTTTAAACTCCGAGAAGAAGGCAGGAGTAATAATCCAACTTCTGATGTTATTGAAATTGCACAAAAAATCAAATAGTGAAATAAAATCCTCTTTAGACGCATTATACTTTGTAAGTACGCTCCTAACCGATATTGTTATTCCCATCCCACTACATCTATAGAAGAATTTTTCTACTCTATTTATATATCCTGTATCTACATGAAGCATCTTGCTTAGTATTGATGGAACAACACTATCCAGAGAAAATTGAAGCTCGGATACCCCACACTCAGAAAGTAGCCAAGACTGTCTATCAGGTAATGGTGTTTTGGTTGATAGAGAGATACTAAAACCTAGTTTTTTTGACTTCTGAAGGACTAAATCCCACCCATGTAGTGAAAAAATATCCCCACCAGTGAGTGCTAGATTTATTACTCCCGAGTAGTATATTTCATCTAGAATTCTCAAAATCTGTTCAAGGCTGAGATCCTCTTTACCTGAACGATCGGCATAACAATAGAGGCAATCTGTGGTACAACGAGTTGTTACCATAAAGTTGACGGCTAAAGGTGCTTGAGGGCGGGAAGGGATAAACTCATTGAGAGCAAAGAAGTCTGTAGTAAGATACTCTTCCTTGACATCTAACTTGGTAGGGACCAATAGATAAGAGGGAAGAAGAAATTCTTGTCCTCCAACTTTTACCTTGAGAGATGAGCCATTGTCAATCAACTGAGTAATAAAAGACATAACTATCTCTCTAGTAATTCCCAATTTCTGGGCTATCTCATCAACTGATCTGTTATCATCCGTGATGGTATTGAAGATATAGCCTAAAAATGGAGGGAGCAATGTAACACTAGGGAATCTCTGATCTGTTCGGTTATCTATAACTTTGTTCCTACGAACAAGATATGAGCAAGTCTCTTCATTCCGAATTGCATATTGGGGATTTAGTATCACATTCATAATTCTTCCACTTTTGCCTATTGTCATTTTTACAGTGGAGGACAATGCCATACTAGGTTAAGTACGGCATTGTCTGCGTCCACTGTACTCAGGGATAATCTATAAGTTTAATGCCTATAGCTACAGTCCCAAATACTCTAACAGTGACGAAGCCCACTGTTATCTGGTTCTTCTTCTGGAGACTCTGGTATCTCAGGTGGATACTGGAATGCCCCACTCTGACAGTGACAATCTTGTGCTGCGCCAGCAGATCCGCCCTTAATCTCCTGAAGTTCAGAAGCTAAAAGCTTCTTCCATGATCTTCTTATCCATAATATTTAAAGTTATATTGACACTCTTCAGAACCATTCTGAAGAGTTGAGATTGGAGTATGATAAGAGTCTAATTTAAGGCATCTTTGAGTGTTTGCAACCACCTTTAGAGAACAACCTAAGACTGTATACCGGCAGAAATTGTACCCCTAAAATAGATACTTATCTTATCCCTACCTCTACAGCAAAGGTAGAGTACCCTATTTATCTCCACAATACCCTATTAAGGGTACAAATTGATATGACTATTTGATTACTAGGTGTTTATGTGTATTTTCTTGACGAAGTTTTTCCTCTCTTCTTTCTTTCTAACTCCATCACATTATCTACGGTTATGATACCATGTACTTTACAATAAATGACTGCTTGAGGCATGCCATGAACCCCTAACTTTTCGAATATTCTCTTCCGAATTGTTCCGATAGTCTGAACCTCGTCATTCAGGATAGAAGCGATCTCTTGGCTGGAGTAATTTTGAGAAGCAAGGATAACAACTTCTTGCTCTGTTGGGGTGAGCATTGGTTGCTTACTCCAGTTTCTCTCGGCTCTAATTTCGCCATCTCTTAGATAGGTTAAGCATATCTTACTGCTTGATTTGTCCAAGATATAATTACTCTCAAGGGGAGTATCTTTGGCTGCGAGGTCTAAACATATTAGGAGTGTTAGAATATGTTCCTCTTTTATATGAAGGACGTTTGCTCTATAATTTATCGTATGTTCACCATAAGGTGACTTATTGTGTCTGATATTGAAGGAATAAAGGTAAGACTTGAGTGCACGCTTCTTCTCAAGAAAGGATATAAAAAATTTCAGATGAAATACAATCCTATCTTGCAGCGCATGACATATCTTAGGAGTTCCAGAATTATATTTCTGCTGACATGGAGCATCACAAAACATGCAAGGGGCATCAAGCCGCGGATATGGACTATATGTTTCCAATATGTCAGTTTGGACGTAGTACACGTGATATATCTGCTGAGATATATCTGCAAATAGCTGTACTTGTTGTGCTATAGCATCGTCCATAGTGCTATGGTAATAATAATTGGGTTATAAAGGAGGGGCATAGATACGTCCCAACTTGCCAGAAAGATAAGGATACTTCTTGAGTTATCATTTTATCCCGAGGGCGGATGCATCTATGGCATCACCTTCATCGATGACAATCTTGATATAGCACTCAATGGCTCGCGCCTAGGAAAGGGATATGCCGCCAACCGGGTTGAAGCCTACTTCTCAGCTCCTGAGTCGAATCGCTTCTTAGATGAAAAGCTCTATGGCCACTTATATCTTGCTGGCGGCCATCATCTGGTTCCTCAAGATCTACCAGGGAGGTAAGTACTGCACCTTCCCCCATGCCATCGAGTTCCTCAACCGACCCTACGCCCAAATCTTCCCCATCCTCACCGCCTACGATGAGCTCGCCAACTATCTATCCCCCTTTATGGATGCCTGGGAAGGCGGAGCACGAGACCAGCTCCAAGGACAGATCGCCTCGGCAAAGATCCCGCTCTCTCGTATGATCTCCCCTGCACTCTACTGGGTAATGACTGGCGATGACTTCTCCCTCGACATCAATAACCCACGTGAGCCCAAGATCCTCGTTGTAGGCAACAACCCTGATCGACAGAACATCTACTCTGCGGCTCTTGGCTTGTATAATTCTCGCATCGTGAAGCTCATCAACAAGAAGAAGCAGCTTAAGTCCTCCGTCATCATCGACGAGCTACCAACCATCTACTTCCGCGGCCTGGATAACCTCATCGCAACAGCTCGCTCCAACAAGGTCGCTGTATGTTTAGGGTTTCAGGACTTCTCACAGCTCACACGTGATTATGGCGATAAGGAGAGCAAGGTGATTCAGAACACCGTGGGAAATGTTTTCAGTGGCCAAGTCGTGGGTGAGACAGCCAAGACCCTCTCCGAACGCTTCGGGAAGGTCCTACAGCAACGGCAGTCCATGACCATCAATAGAAACGATAAATCTACCTCGATCTCCACACAGCTCGAGAGCCTGATACCTGCCAGCAAGATTAGTAACCTTACGCAGGGGATGTTCGTCGGGGCCGTATCCGACAACTTCGACGAGCGTATCAAGCAGAAGATCTTCCACGCTGAGATTGTCGTCGATGTCGCGAAGGTATCAGCCAAAGCCAAGGCTTATCAGCCCATCCCCATCATCGCAGAGTTCCTTAACGAAGATGGCTCCGATAGTCTCAGCGAGACCATTGAAGCCAACTATAAATGCGTGAAGCAAGAGATCCTAAGCCTTGTCGAAAGTGAGATCGAGCGAATCAAGGCTAATCCTAACCTAAAGGGTCTGATTAAAAAGCTCGATACAATTCCCTCTAATAGTTCCTCCTCATAAATACCTCTACTCAGGTCAGACCTAATTTTATGTCCCTTTGATCATCTACAGGAGTCGCAAGAACTTTATATTCGCTTACTAATTGGTGTTTGTAATTTTTGCTGACGGGATATAAAAAGGAATCGATACAAATCGAGATCTTATAGAAGAGTTAATATCTAAATATGCATTAACTATTGACTCAGAATCTGATATTTTTCTCACATTGGAGGCGAACAGAAACAATGTCGAATTATCATATCTGAGCCTAAAGGGATGTGACTTATTAAATACGTCCTCTTTACCTCGATAAGTAAATACACACCGTATGACAAAGTCTTCAAGGTTCGTTTTTTTACAAAGAAAAATCCTCCCATTCTCCTCAATAAAAACAGACATATTCCCCTTCCCCGATTTGCTTTTTTGAGAAAAAAGAATACATATACTCGAATATCGTTTATGAGATATATCCTTGAAATCTAAAACATCATCAAATGAGAAAAATATTAGGCTATCTTTACTGCAATCCGGATAAAATTGAATATCACTTGCCGTAAAACTATCTTGCTCTTTAAGTAATAGGAAAACACAGGGCGTTAAAATTATTAGTAATATACCAACAAATAGTATCCCTACCTTATAGTAAGCAGGCATTTTCTGTGACAAAATATCTTCTATTTCAGGGCTATACTTCATGGTGAATCACTATATCTCTAAATGCTATTGACCTAACTCCAATTGATTCTTAACAAGGTTATAATAGTATCCTCTTAAACTAGCCAATTCTTCGTGAGTCCCTTGCTCCACTACTCTCCCTTGTTCCATTACCATTATATTATCCGCATCTTTCACGGTACTAAGGCGATGCGCAACAACAACTACGGTTTTTTCTTGACAAAAGGTTTTTAGATTGTTCATTATCTCCTTCTCATTATTAGCATCAAGAGCATTTGTCGCTTCATCCAAAAAAATAATACTAGGATTCTTATATACCATTCGAGCAATTAGTATCCGCTGTTTCTGCCCTTGACTTAAGCCTGTACCTTCCATTCCAATACGCGTATGATACTTCAATGGCAACATCTCTATGTAGTCATGAATACAAGCAACTTTGCAGCATAAATAACTCGATCTAAATCAATCCCAACCAAATCAGAAAGAGCAATATTCTCTGCAATGGTAGCTGAAAAGATCAATCCATCCTGCAATACAGCACCGACCCCAGCTCTCCACTGAAATGGACTAATAGTATTAATATCATTATCTCCGACTAATATTTTACCATATGTAGGTGTATAGAGTCCCAAAAGCAACTTAATCAAAGTCGTTTTTCCACTACCACTAGCTCCAACTATTGCGGTCACCTTCTTCCTAGGAAAAATCAGATTAAGATCATGGATGACCATTTTATCTTCTGGATAGTTGTATGAAAAGGAAAGATTCAAGACGCTTATATTCTCCTGGTGACTATTCTGAAAATCCTGCTTCCCCTCATGCTCATCTTTCATCATCTGTATCTCATGAAGTCGTCCAATACTAATTGATGCATCTTGTGCAGATCTAACGAACTGAATAAGTTGCTCTACTGGAGCCGACAATTGACCTATAACAAACATTATTGACATCATTTCACCAATTGTCAATTGTTCATTAACCACAGATATTGCGGCCAAGTAAGTTATAGCCAAATTTACGAATTGACAAAAAAACAGCCCTCCAGTTCTCTGTACTTGAGAAAGTAGAAGCCCTTTTAGACTAATTTTATATAGACCTGCTTGCAACCTCTCCCATCCCAAGATTTCCTTTTCTTCACTCCTGTTAATCTTAACCTCTGATATTCCTGTAATAAGCTGAATTAACTTGGATTGTTCTCCGGATGATTGAGCAAATCTACGATTATCCAACTCTCGTCGGTACTTTAAAAAAAGAAGCACCCAGATAACATAGATCGTATTCCCCACAATGAAAATAAATAAAAACTGTAATTTATAATAGCCCAGCAACGCCGAAAAAACAACAAGGTTAACAACGGAAAATACAGCGAGGAATGACTCTCCTGTAAGGAAACTTTCTACTCTCGAATTATCCTCTATTCTTTGCATTATATCCCCTACATTCTTAGTATCAAAGAATGTGAGAGGAAGACGGACTACCTTCCGGAGAAAGTCTGACAAAAATAGTATATCAACCTTGTAATTAATTTGTAGTAGAGCCCAAGAGCGCAAAAAATCGACAAAAAATCTAGAAATAAGGATTCCTAATTGTGCAACGACAACAATCCAAATTAAATGTTCATCCCTCAACTGAACACCATCATCGATGATTTTCTGAGTGAGCACAGGGAAGATAAACCCTAAGACACTTGTAATAAGCAGAAATATAAGTATATGAAAGAATAGCCGTTTATACCTCTGTACATACGGAAGAAAAGAGCTCCATATGGCTAACTTGCTCTTTGAGATAGATTTATTTATGAAGTCTTTCCCTGGCGTCAAAAATAACACGACCCCTTTCCCATCATTAGTCTCAAAAAATCGCCGAAATTCCACCATTGAAAATTTGCACCAGCCCTGTGCCGGATCAACAACATGAAAGATGGATGTAGAACGCCTAGAACTAATCTTGTAGCAAACCATAAAATGCTTTTGATTCCAATGAACGATGCATGGGCCATCAAAGTGCTCGATCAGATCAAGAGCCGTTGCTAATACCGCATTTGTTGTAAAGCCAAGCTTCTTAGCCGCTACATCTAGCCCGAATAAGGAGACTCCATCCCGTGCAATACCAGACCATTTCCGAATAGTTTCAACTTCCACATCTCGTCCGTAATACTTCGCTACAATCCTTAGGCATGTCGGGCCACAATCCATTGAATCATACTGGCGAAAAGGATAAATGTGTTTTCGGAAAAACATACTAAAAGCGCTTATTCTCGTTACTAGTCTTCTTGTTGCGGTAGGCTGCCTTGACGGAATGGATGCGGTAGGAGACGTTCAAGCTGGCGCCCGAGAAGTCCTGCGCTTCGATCTCCCGCGCAAAGATGCCTGCCATCCTGCGCGTCTGTACTGCTTGTTGTCAAGGAAGAGATTCTGCAGGCTGAGGTCAAAGGTGAAGTTTCCTATCTCCTTGGATAGCATCAGGCTGTAGCTCCACTGAGCAGAGTACTCACTGAAGAGACGATGACTTCTACTTGAGTAGCTGGCGTCAGCGTTCATCCTCCAGCCCTTCCCCAGCTCTACATAATGGCTTGTCGAGAGCTCCAGCATCGGGCGATCGAAGGTCAAGCCACTGTACTTGAGGAGCTGCTTTTGGAATCCCACCTCGATTGATGGAGAGTACGGACCGAATGAATCACTCCACTCCAGCCCCAGCGAGAGCGTCGAATAGCTGGGGATATTTATCCTACGCTTGAGCACCACGTCGGCCTTCGTCTCGTGGCGGGCTAATACTGCTGTCGAGGTATTCTGGACGTAGTTGTAGCTGGCACTGAAGGAGAGTGTCTTGTATGTGGCGAGAAGCTGTACGATATCCTTCGTCTCGTTGAGTAAGAAGGGATTACTCTGCTGATAGACGTACTGATTCTCGAGAAGTGTGAAGTTATTCAAGGACGAGTACGCCGGGCGGTTGAGGCTCTTACGATAAGACAGCGTAGATTGGAGATCTTCGCCCGAATAAGACAGCGAGAAGCTGGGGCTTAGGAAGTGAGGGGGAAGGCTTCTGACGGGTGACACGCATACCATTCTGCGTATAGGAAGAGGCTTCATACTCGTATCGCAAGCCTGCATACCACGACAGCCCCAGCCACTGAGCCCTCACATCAACGAAGGTGCCCAGTAGCGTTTGGCCATTCTTCACCGTGGAGCTAATGACGTCAGTCACGATGCCTTGCTCCGTCTGCTGCAGCTCATTCTTATTGAAGCTCAAGGCCAGCTCAGCGCCGTAGCCCAGCTTCACCCCCTTGACAGGTGTCTGGAAGGACAGCATCAGGGAGTTCATGCCATAGCGCTGAGCCCCCTTGGTCTGCGCGTGTGCCGAAGTGCCCGCCTCGTCGTATATGGAGGTATTGCTGTCACTCCCCAAGAGGATCTCATCGGTGACGTTCACACTCGTGGCCCCTATCTTCCCATTGTAATAGAGGCTCGACGTGGATTTGTAGGGACGTGAATCTACTTGCGAGGTATAGGGAGTATTCAGGCGCACGATCCCGCTCTCCTTGTGGATCAGCCCCTCAGAAGCGACATCGAACTTCGCAGCACCCACCTTGAGGTTGGAGACAAAGCCGATGTTCGTCTCCTTAGCTGGGGATATATTCAGCCCCAAGCCACCCATGAAGAAGTCACTTCGATTGGTCATATCTGACGAGCTGAAGGTCTCCAATAAGTCTCCACTCCCATTCGGCATGCTGTAGTAATCGCCATCCCCACTCGCCATCGCGGTGTGGCTATAGCCCGCATTGAAGTTCCAATAAGCCCGAGCATTGCTGTGAGCGACGTTGACACCGGTATAGGTGCTGAGGCGATTCTGCAGGAGAGCGTATTGCGAAGCAGAGAAGCTGGTCATATTCTGCTTCTTGATCGTGTGGATCTTGATCACCGAATTCGTGGAGGCCTTGTACTGGGCGCCAGGGGTATTGATGACCTCGACACTCGCGATATCTTGGGAGCGGAGGTGCTGGAGGATGCTCGCATCCTGCACCCGCTGGCCATCCAGGTAGAGGGTCGCTTCGCCACCCGTCCCCAGCACAGAGAAGGATCCGCCTGATCCTGCACGAAGGGTATACGGTTCAGCAGGTTATCGATCGAACCGCTATTCCTGAGTGAAGGCACCGCCGAGACATTGGCAACGAATGCACCATCCTTCAGCTTGAAGGCTTTGCGCTTCGCCCGAACCGTCACATCCTGCAGCTGGTTAGTCTGTACCTCTAAGATGAGCTCCGCACCTTCCCGAGGGTAACGGCTGATAGGTCGCAGTAGATCCTCATAGCCGATGCATGTCGCTCGTATCCACTGCGGGACTTTCCCTTGCTCCGTCGTGATCGAATAGCGCCCGAGCTCGTCGGTGACCCCGCCAGCGATGAAGGAGGAGTCTTGCGCTAAGAGGACGATGTTGGCCAGGGGGATCGGCGCCTTGTCTTCGGACGAGATGACCCGCCCCGAGTATATGATCTGCGAGAGCAGCGTGATCTGAGCGCAGAGGCAGCAGAGGACGATGGTGAATAGCTTCTTCATGGCTTAGTGGATTTACTTTACATACCTCCCAGTCGCTACGGCATGGCTCTTGGGATCGAACTCCTTCTCAATATAGTACACTGTCGAAATCATAGCGGAGATGTCGGCGGGTCGCCAAGCCGAGGTGTGGCTGAAAGGAGCTTTGCGATCTCGTCCTTGTAGGACATAGACGATGGCGATATCCCCGAAAGAATCCTTGACGATCACGCGATTCCTCCGCTTGGTCACATAGACCCTCCGTAGAAATCCACACACTCCATCCATCGTCGGCACACGCTCCGTTGCGGTATCAAGGACTATGCAGACCCAGCGCCCTGAGTCGAAGTTAAGCTGATAGCTATACATGTAGCCGACATCACGCTTACTATGAGTGCCCGTGCTCTTTACTAGGGTGAAGTCTGGCGAAGCAGCGATGATGGTGTCCTGATCTGAATGGCATTCCTTGAGAATGGAGGCGATATACGCTGCCCGCTCCTTCGGCAGCGCGTCCTTGTTCAGCGCAAGTTGCTCCTCCTTGAGGTTCAGCACCGAGGTAGATACCTTGAAGACGGGCTGATCAGCGACCTTGATCGTGTTGGTGCTTGTGTCGAGGGTGGTTTGTGGGGCAAAGCAGAGTGCCTGCTGAGCTCCGCACGAAGCAAGGATGCTCATATATAGGCAAGCACATAAAGCTTGGATAGCAATCTTCTTCATTTCATTAAGGATATTACGGGATATACTGACACTTCGATGGTTTGGAGTATATATTTCCCGGCTCTTGAAGAGAACAACGACAATCGATACAGGCATATCTGAACTCACAATCTTGGCATTCCTCTATTACATCCTTTGTCAAGGACCAATACTCCTGAAATTCGGATGAACAAAGAACTGAATTCAGTCGTAGCCTGTCATCATCAATCATTCCATAACACCTTGAGGTTCCAGGACAATTTCTCACCTGTCCCCTACTATCTACATATACTTTACGATATAAGCAATTGTTATAATTTCTCGATTCAATATATAGCTGTGTCTGTGCTCTCATTTTTCTCATAGAAACACATCCACATGTACTATAGCAGTCCATTGGCACCCTCTTAAATTGGAGGTGAAAATCACTGCCATAATTAATAGTTTTATCCTCCTCCCCCTAGGTAGAATATAAATGCTCCGACTCTACCATTCCGTCTTTTAATCTCGGGGAAATCCACTTGAGAAAGCGTCCACGAATAAACACAATGAACCTCTATATACCTTACTGTCGAGTCTACAAATGCCCTCAGATCAGACTCTATAACTTCTATGCTCGCAGGATAAAAGTATCTAAGGCTTATTGCTGCACAAGATACTGAGCTAAGCTTTTTTGAGACATCTTCCATTGAATAAATAGACTTTGCATCTCTATCTATTATTGCATTTTCACAAGATCTCTCGATATAACACTCCGTCCCCAATGGGCGAAAACAACAACTTTGACTAGTTGCTACACACAACTGATTCTCTTTGAGAGAGTCAATAAATTCCCTCTCTTGAGGGGAGGAGTTGTCAGTCAATATAGTCCAAACCTCCCGACCAGCTAAATCCTTACGGAATATAGAAAGATACTTATTCGGGAATCTATAAATGCCATTTCTTTGCAAATCATAGATACACGAATAATTCCGGCCTTGTACAATAACACAACAAGGTGCTAATATGACTTTTACCTCTTTTGTACTCATCCCTTAACGTCCAAATTATCCCAGCACTATAACAACCAATTTATTTAACACTCTTTCTCAATCGCAGGAACTTAATTTGTATATCAATCTCCATCGGAGATTACAATATCCTTAAAGTACAAGCATGCTATGTGATCTCTGTTGTTGTAGTACGAGCAGGATAGAGTTCTATATCCAACTTCCATCACGGACTCTCCGCTCTCCTCATCTATTTCTTCCGCAAGAAGCGTATTTAGAGAGAGACAGAGGATAAAGAACTCGTATCCAAATCAGCTCTTTCGAAAAACTTTTTCATGATGCTTTGTATCTTTTGAGATAAGAATATCTGCTACTTTCTTATGTAGACCATAGTTACAGGAATAGTCAACCATTCCAAACTGTCCAGTAGGATTAATCTCTAAGAAAATATATTCATCAGCGGGGGTTACTATAAAATCTATTGACCCAGTATTCAATGACAACTTCCCCATAAGTTCTCGTATTTTCCCTTCAATGTCGGTAGGTAACTGGAAGGGGAGAAACCTATTAGGGTTATCAAAATTATACTTCCTATAGTCCATTGCTGTAGCTTGATCAGCTTGAGACATTATTGCCATGGAAAAGCACTCTCCCATCAAGAAAAAAGTTCTAACTTCAAACTGCTTTGGAATAGCTTTCTGAATCATTGAAGGGAGAAAACTATCTGGAATCCCGAGCAGGTCCTGTTCTCTAACAAGAGTTGTATACATCGTATAATTCTTTTCTTTTGAACAAATTACAAGGGGATCATAAATGGACTTTGAAATAATATCGCCCTCCATATCTCTAACTTCCACAAGTTGTTCACGCCTATTAATTATATATGTTGATGGAACCAATAGTCCGACTTCCTGTGCTTGTTTTAAAACTATAAACTTATTCAGAGCTATATATTTGGGGTGTGTCAGCCAAAAAGACGAATTAAAGTAGTATTCAAAAGCTTCTATGACTCTTGAAAATTCAGTAGCAATATACGATTGTGCGGTTGGTTCTAAAAAACTCTGCATCCTCTGGTACTGAGAGCTCTTCCTAAAAAAGCCAAATTTTCTAAACCAAACAGAACCAATTTCTTCAGGATTGATTATATGGCCATCATATTCTAAAAAGCTATCAGACACAGAAAGCCTTATTGAGCTATTAAGCAGATCGAAGGAATTGATGCGGATACACTCTCCTCCTAATACTCTGATATGATCCATCACAATATCCGAGGAGTAATCTCCGTGGTTTGACAAAATTAATACCATAAGCAAAATTCAAGAGGTCATGCAAGGAGGGGGATCTGGACTTACTGTCTAGGCCTCCCCCCCCTTGCATAACTTTCATCTTCTTAGATTGATCATTGTACATCAATCATTGTGGATACCATCGTCTCCATCACATTGATCACCATGTATAGGACATTCCTCCACATTTTCAGACTCCGACTGCTTCTTTTTCTTTTTCTTAGGGTCTTTGGGATGAACCGTTACTGAGTGGAGGGTGTAGCCCCCTTTCAAGGCTTTCATCCCTTCGTTGCTGATCTTTACAAGACCATCAAAATCTAATTGCTTCATAATGGTAGATCTAAAAAGTTTCCTACTCTCTTATTCGCCTTTTCGGATTCTGGCTATTTCGAGAGGACAAGGACAAAAGGCTCATCCTTCAAACACCCAAATATAATAACTTTTATTGTATCAAACAAACGCATCGAGATTTCTTGCATTCTACACATCCCCCACAAGTGCGAGTGTCTGCCTTTGCGCATCCAACGGGCTTCCGTATCGACCCCTGGTTTGCGACTTTTCAACTCATACTGATAAGCCTGCTCTTGGGCTTGCTCTTCTTCGGTGCGCAAGTCCTCTCGGTCGTCTGCCACTTCGATGAGGATACTTCCATCGGGAGCGTGCGGGCTATCCACAATGCTCGCATCCACGATAGCCCCTTGGTCAATACGGCTAATCCCGTGCTTCTTGAACTGCTTATTCAGCTCCCTAAGGAGCTTGTCCATAATCCCCAAGCGAGTGAGTTCAGCACGGAAGCGACAGATGGTGCTGTGGTCTGGAGCTGGAAGGCCCATATCCAAGAGGTGGAATTCGCTGAAGAGGAGGGAGTCGTTGGTCCGTTCTTCGACTTCGTAATCACTCAGGCCGTACCAGGTCTGAAGCAGTAGGATCTTGAACATCATCAAGGCATCATAGGCTGGATTGCCTGTGGCGTTCTGAGTCTTTGTATACTTCTTGTTGAGGAGTGTGCGAATACCTCGCCAGTCAACGCAAGCGCTGATCTGTCGAAGGAACGAGTGCTTCATACGGTCGCGACGCACCTGCGTATAAACTTGCAGGAAGCTCGGTGCGGATTCGGTTTGTTTGTTAGGCATAGCTATACGACCGATTTGGTTATTAAGAAACTAAATATCAGCAGTATACAAAATCCTGTATATCCTTGAAATGTCGTGCAAAGGTCTCAATTAAACAAATTCTGATGGAGGGGCCTCAATCACAAACCGAAGTTCCCCTTTTCACCCTCGACATCCCTCCCTATCCCAAGACTCTGAAACACATTATTTCCATCCATATATTTGCCACACAGAATACTTTATATCAGACATTTGGCATCATTATGGACAACAATCACATGGAGGACTACGTACTAGTCCTAGAGGACCGCACAGAGGTCCAGAATGCATCCGAGGTAGGCAAACTCTCCATCATCTCAGACATCAACGAAGAGGGAGAGCTCAAGACGACCTCCGCCGAGGCCACCAATCAGAGTAGCTTCCTCAAGTTCAATAACCAAGACGGGCTGCTGAAGAACTTCATGAAGAACTTCCTCAAGCAGTTCAACGACCCGACTCGCTTCGGACTCTACAAGGTCCTTGCAAGCAACGTCGAGCAAGGCGTAGAGAGCCTTCGCTCCTCCTTGCAGAATCGGCACCAGCCTGCCTCCGAAGAGCGCATCAAATCACAGCAAGTGTCCTTTGAGGACTTCCTTCCCATGCAGAAGCGCACCACTGCCATTGATCCCGAACAGATCGACTGGCGTATGCTTGAAGACCTCGGCCTCAGTCGCGAGAAGCTCGAAGACAGTGGAGCGCTCGAAAAGATGCTCTCCTGGCAGAAGAGTGACCTCCTCCCCATCGCAGTACCCTACGGCAACAGCTTGATCTACACCGAGGCACGCCTAGCGTTCCGTACCGACGATGATGGCAACATCGGTCTTGCCGTTCATGCCATGCGCAAGGAGCCTCAGCTTGACTTCCCCTACATGGGCTACAAGTTCAGCCCCGAAGATAAGGCACAGCTCCTCAAGACGGGCAACCTAGGCAAGACCATCGAAGTCGTCACCAAGCAGGGAGAGCTATTCGATGCCTACGTATCCATCGACCCACAGACCAACGAGCTCCTTGCCCTACGTGCTGACCGTGTATCCATCCCTAAGGAAATTAAAGGGGTGACGCTCTCTGACCAGCAGTACAAGGATCTCGTTGAGGGTAAGGCCGTCAAAGTAGAGGGTATGACCTCCAAGAACGGCAAGTCCTTCGACGCTACGCTTCAAGTCAATGCCGATAAGAAGGGCATCGAGTTCATCTTCGGTGACAGCAAGAGTCTCCGTGAGCGCCAGGAGCAGTCTCTCTCCCCAGGGCAAAGCCAGGGTGCTCCCCGTAAACTCTGTGGACTTGAGCTGACCGAGAAGCAGCGCGAAGCTCTTGACTCGGGACGCACCCTCTACCTCAAGAACATGGTCGACAAGGAAGGCAAGCACTTCAACGCCTACGTCCGCATGGATAAGGAACAGAACCGTCCCCGCTTCTTCAAGTACAACCCCGAGAAGAAGCAAGGGAAGCAGGAGGTAGAAGCCGTAGCCGAAGGACACAAGACCCAGGTAGCAGTGAACAACGAAGGCAAAACCAACGAAGCGACCAAGCACCTCAAAGAGCCTCTCAAGTCTGAGCAAACAGAGCCCACAGCCGATCAGAAGCAGAAGCAAGAGCGTAAGGCTCGTCGTGGACGTAAGCTCTAAGGATAACAGCAAAGACGCAAGACCATGACGACTTGTATCATCGCAGAAAAGCCCTCTGTAGCTCGTGACATTGCCCGCATCGTAGGGGCTACACACCCACAAGACGGCTTTATCGAAGGCAAGGGCTACCTCGTCACTTGGGCATTCGGTCACCTCATCACCCTAGCCCTACCCGAGTACTACGGACTCGGGACATACAAGGCCGAAGAACTCCCCATCCTCCCTCAGCCCTTTCAGCTCATCGTTCGACAAATCCGCAAGGGGAAAGCCTTCGAAGACGACCCGACAGCCCTCAAACAGCTGAAGGTGATCCGCTCCTGCTTCGAGCGTGCCGAGCAGATCATCGTCGCTACCGATGCAGGAAGAGAAGGAGAGCTCATCTTCCGCTACATCTACACCTACCTCGCCTGCCAAAAGCCCTTCCAACGGCTATGGATCTCATCCCTCACCGACAAGGCAATTCGGGAGGGACTAGCCAAGCTCAAACCTGGGGAGCAGTATGATGCACTCTACCTAGCAGGCAAAGCTCGTAGCGAGGCAGACTGGCTCGTCGGCATCAATGCCAGCCGAGCACTCTCGATAGCTCGCCGTGGAGCCTATTCGCTGGGGCGTGTACAGACCCCGACACTCGCCCTAGTATGTCGTCGCTTCTTAGAGCATCAAGGCTTTTCATCCCGCCCCTATTGGAGACTCCATGCCACAATTGAGCAAGACGGCATCCTCCTCAAGGCGCTTTGTCAAGAGCGCTTTGAGGACAAGGACCTTGCCCAAAGCGTCCTGAAAATACTAAGTGGTCAGCCCCATCTGAAGATCCTATCGGTCGAGAAAAAGTGCACCGAGACCCCACCTCCTCTCCTCTTTGACCTCACCACACTTCAGAAAGACGCCAACCGCAAGCACGGCTTCTCGGCCGACAAGACCCTCTCGCTAGCCCAAGCTCTTTATGAAAGAAGATCATAAGCTACCCCCGCACCGGGAGTCGCTACATCAGCGAAGATGTCTTCGAGACGATCCCCACCCTACTCCATCAGCTAGGTATCACTCTTAGCCAACCGCTTAATCGGCACGCTGTCGATGATCATCGGGTGACCGACCATCATGCACTCCTCCCAACAGGTGAGTCCCCCGAGGGACTATCTCCAGAAGAGACGATGCTCTATCAGATGATCCTCAGCCGATTTATCGAAGCCTTTACTCCCAACAGCGAAGAAGAACGTATGCAGGCGGAGCTGAGCGACGGGACCTACCGCTACAGTTGGCGGGCTACACATAGACTGTCGCTGGGCTGGAGAGCTTATTCGCAAGACGGAGGAAAGGACAAAGCAGAGGCGACAGACGACGAGGAAGAGCTCCTCGAACAACTCCCCATGCTGACCGAAGGGGAGCACTTACCCCTTCGCCACACTGAGATCACGGAACATCAGACCAAGCCCAAGCCTTTGTTTACCGAAGCCTCCCTACTCTCCGCCATGGAGTATGCTGGGCGGGAGCTGACCGATGCCGAGAGTCGCAAGGCGATTGCCGAGTGCGGACTCGGGACACCCGCTACCCGCGCAAGCATCATCGAGGCACTCATCCTACGCGAACTCATCCGTCGGAAAAGAAGACGCTCATCCCCACAGAGAAAGGGCTGTCCGTCTATCAGCTCGTCAAGGATCAGGAACTAGCCAATGCCGAACTCACGGCCAACTGGGAGCTCACCCTCTCAGCTATAGAAGCGGGGAAGGCTTCTGCCGAAGACTTCGCTCTCCGAATCAGAAGCTACACCACAGACATCTGTCACAAACTCCTCACCCTGCAGGCTGAAGCTCCAGCCTATCCCTCCTACCGCTGCCCGCTCTGTGCCCAGGACTCTGTGGGCATCTTTGCCAAGATCGTCAAGTGCCGCAACGAGACGTGTGACTTCCACATCTTCCGTGAGATCTGCGGGGTAAAGCTCACAGAAGCACACATCAAGGAGCTCCTTATCAGTAGACGGACCTGCCTCATCAAAGGCTTTCAGAACAAAGCGGGCAAGAAGTTCAACGCCCACATCACCCTCCGAGGGGACGGCTCAACGGGCTTTGAATTCGACTCCAATAGCCAACCTCACAGAAGACGCTAACCATCCTCAGGAAAGCGCCTTATAGACCGAGAAAAAGAGGCTAATCTTTTGGGCAAAAGATTAGCCTCTTTTCAGCGGGACATTAGCACCTTTTCGATCGACCTCTGGAACATACCTCCTAGAAGCACAAACTCAGCTATGCCTTACAACAAGAAAGCCGTACTTGCAGCCAATACCCAAGCGATCCGTATCATCCTTCGCCTCGAGAAAGAGCAAAGGCTAGCCACCGAAGAAGAGCGGATCCTCCTAGGCGCCTACCAAGGCTTCGGAGGGCTCAAATGCGTACTGAATCGCACCGAACAGCCCGAGGATATTCGCTACTGGGCAAAGTCCGAGCAAGAGCTCTTCAAGCCCACCTGCACCTTGAAGCAGCTCATCTACCGAGAAGCTCCCGATGCTCTGATCGCCAAGCGCTACTGGGAGAGTATCAAGGCTAGTGTCTTGACCTCCTTCTATACCGATACGCGCATAGTCTCCGCCATCGCCACAGCCTTAGCAGAGACCGGAGTGGAGTTTCACTCTTGCCTAGATCCATCATCCGGGATAGGAGCCTTTGCCGATACCTTTGCTCCTTATGTTCGCCGTGTTGATGCGCTCGAAAAGGACTTACTCACGGCTCGGATAGCCCAAGCACTCCATCCCCTTGGAGAGAGCAAAGTCACGGTTCGCCAAGCAGCCTTCGAATCCCTCGGTGAGCTCGCTGAAGCGGACCGGTATGACCTCATCACAAGTAACATCCCTTTCGGTGACTTTATGGTCTATGATCGAGCCTACTCCAAAGGGAAGGATAGCATCAAGCGGGAAGCAACACGCACCATTCACAATTACTTCTTCATCAAGGGGCTGGAGAGCCTACGAGAGGGTGGCGTCCTGGCGTTCATCACGTCGCAGGGATTGCTTGACTCCCCCTACAACGAGATCTTCCGACGCTATCTGATGGAGCAGAGCCGACTCATCTCGGCCATTCGCCTACCCTCGGGTATGTTCTCAGAGCGTGCGGGGACCGAGGTCGGTAGCGACCTCATCGTCCTGCAAAAGCAAACGGGCAAGGGGATAACACCAGGCGAAGAAGAGCGCTTCGTACGCACCACAGCCGTGCCCAGTGGCGATGGCTTCTCCATAGCCTTTACCCACAACTCGCTTTTTGAGGGCCCATGGGACGAGGTCCGCTCGCATACGATCGCGACCGAGCGAACCATGGGAACCAATCCCTACGGGAAAGCTGCCTGGATATACCAATTCGATGGAGGTATGGACGAGATGGCTGACAGCCTGCGGATACAGCTTACTCAAGATGTAGCGCATCACTTTGACCGAAAGCTCTACAACACAGGAGTCGCAACGACAGAAGAAGAACGCCAAGCAGAAGCCGAGAAGAAGCTCCTTGCTCTCGGAGTGACCGTAGGGTCATCCCAGAAGGAGGCTCAGAAGAAAGACAAAGAGAGAGACGATGCCTTTAACCTGATGCCTAAAGCCATCGAGAAGAGCCTCCCCCCGGCTCTACACGACAGAGAAAGAACTCCTCGGCGATCGTACCGCCTATGCTCGCTACTTCTTCCCCGCTGGAGCTTACACCGCCTACCTCCTGGAGTACGACCCCAAGGAGCGTATCGGCTTTGGGGCAGTTACCATGGGCTATGGATGGGAGCTCGGGAACATCTCGCTCGATGAGATGGAAGAGGTCCAGATAAAAGGGCTACGCATTGAGCGAGATCTCTACTTCTCTCTCCCACTAAGCTCCATCAGATAGAAGAGCTTGAAGAGCTCGTACAAGGGCACTTCACAAAGGAAGCGCTACAGGCTGAAGAGAACCCAACAGAGGAGCTAGACAGGGGACAAAGGACACTCCCTGAAGAAGAAGCTGCTCCTGAGGGAGTCCCTGCACTCACCCTGTTTCGTCAGTATGAAGCGCCTGAGCGACGACCCGACATGGAAGCTCCCCGAGAGATGAATGGGCAGACCGTGTACTTTGATGACGATCATCACCCCATCATGCAGGCAAGCCACGAGCAGGAGGAGCTACTCTTTGCGCCAGAAGAATATACCCTCTGGACCCAAGAAGTAGAGCGGGTGAGTGCCGAACTCAAGGCTAATACCCCCAAGCATAGCCCCTCCTCACAGAAGGCTCATACAGAAACTAAGACCCAAACACCTCGCAGGCGTAAGCAGCCTGCTCGCGATACGATCCAAGGGGCTTCTCTCTTCGACTTCACGGATGAAGCAGGACAAGACCAGGTGGTCCCCACAACCGAGTATCGGGAGGTCTTTGACACATCTCCTCGCCCCTTCCTCTCCGCCCCCGACAGCCACCTTCGTGATGGTTCGATCGTCGTACAGAAAGGACAGGTAGGCTACCTCTCTGACCTCAAGAGGCGACCAACCTTTCACCCCATGGATCTCCCCATCGCTCAGCTTACTCGCCTAAGAGCCTACATAGAGATCCGCGAGAGCTACCACCGGCTCTATGACTATGAGGCCACCAACCATGCTGAGGATAAAGAGGAACGGGAGAAGCTCAACCGGCTCTACGATGCCTACGTCGCTCGCTGGGGGGAGCTGAACAAGAAAGCCAATACGGACGTCATCAAGATGGATGCCACGGGGCTAGAGATGCTCTTTCTTGAGCGGTCTATCGATGGGCACTTCGTCAAAGCAGATATCTTCGATCATCCCACAGCCTTCTCCTCCGCCGAACTCTCGATCGCTTCCGACCCACTCGAAGCTCTAGGAGCCTCGCTCAACAAGTACGGAAGTGTGGAACTCTCCTACATGGCTTCGCTACTTCCCGAGATGGAGGAGAACGACATCATCTCTGCCCTGGAGGGACGTATCTACTACAATCCCGAGGCAGGTGGCTATGAGGTAGCCGATAAGTTCATCTCGGGCAACGTAATCGAGAAAGCTGATAGGCTGGCCTCGTGGCTACTTGACCACCCCGACCACGAGGAAGGGAAACAGAGCTTGGCAGCTCTTATGGCAGCACGCCCAACACCTATACCCTTTGCCGACCTAGACTTCAATCTCGGGGAACGCTGGATCCCAGCAGCTGTGTACGGTGAGTTTGCCTCCGACTTCTTCGGCACAGAGATCCGTGTGGCGTATCACGCCAACATGGATGAGTATACCATCACTTGTGATCGGAAGAATGGTAACATCTGGCATAAATACGCCGTACAAGGTGAGTTCCGTCGATACGACGGGCTACACCTACTGAAGCACGCTCTGCATAATACCATTCCCGACATTAACAAGAGCAAGGAGATCATCGACCCCTCCTCGGGAGAAACAAAGTCCATCAAGGTGCGTGATGGCGAGAAAATCCAGCAAGCTAACAGCAAGATCGAGGAGATTAGACAAGCCTTTGTCGATTGGCTCACAAGACGCCCCGAGACATTCAAAGAGCAGCTCACCGATCGCTACAACGAACTCTTCAATTGCTTCGTGCGCCCCAATTTCGACGGAGCACATCAGAGCTTCCCCGACCTAGACCTCAAGCGACTCGGCATCCCTGACCTATACAAAAGTCAGAAAGATGCCGTATGGATGCTGAAAACCAATGGTGGGGGGATCTGTGACCATGAAGTAGGGGCAGGAAAGACGCTTATCATGTGTACCGCGGCCTATGAGATGAAGCGACTCGGACTGGCAAATAAGCCCATGATCATAGGACTCAAAGCCAACGTCTTTGATATCGCTGACACCTTCCGCAAGGCCTATCCTAATGCGCGGATACTCTACCCCGGCAAGGATGATTTCACCAAGCAGAACCGCCAGCGCATCTTTATCGACATCAAGAACAACGACTGGGATTGCATCATCCTGACGCACGAGCAGTTCGGGATGATCCCTCAGGCCCTCGAGATACAACAAGCCATCCTACAAAAGGAGATGGACTCCGTGGAAGAGAACCTCAATGTCCTCCGAAGAGAAGGCAAAGACATCTCCCGCGGGATGCTCAAAGGACTTGAGAAGCGCAAGCAAACACTCGAGGCCAAGCTCCACGACATCCAGGACAGCATCTCCGAGCGTAAGGATGACGCCGTGGACTTCAAGATGATGGGCATAGATCACCTCTTCGTCGATGAGTCACACCAATTCAAGAACCTCATGTTCAATACCCGCCACGACCGCGTATCGGGTCTAGGGAACCCTGATGGCTCACAACGAGCGCTCAACTTGCTCTTTGCCATTCGCACCATCCAAGAGCGCTCAGGGAAAGACCTAGGAGCAACCTTCCTCAGCGGCACGACAATCTCCAATAGTTTGACCGAGCTCTATCTTCTCTTCAAGTATCTGCGCCCACAAGCCCTCGAGAAACAAGGCATCAACAGCTTTGACGCCTGGGCTGCCGTCTTTGCCAAGAAGAGCACAGACTACGAGTTCTCCATCACTAACGAGATCATCCAGAAAGAGCGCTTCCGCACCTTCATCAAGGTCCCAGAGCTTGCTGCCTTCTATGCAGAAATTTGTGACTTTCGCACCGCAAAAGATATCGGGATAGACCGCCCCAACAAGAATGAAATCCTACACAACATTCCACCAACACCCGAGCAGGAGATCTTCATCAAACAGCTCATGGAGTTTGCTCGTTCAGGAGACGCTACGCTTCTCGGTAGAGAGCCCCTAAGTGACAAGGAAGAAAAGGCCAAGATGCTTATCGCCACCGACTACGCCCGCAAGATGAGCCTCGATCTACGCATGATCAACCAAGAGAAATACAGCGACCACATCGACAACAAGGCCTCACACTGCGCACGGATGCTGGCTCAATACTACCAGAGGTTTGATGCGGCTAAAGGGACCCAGTTTGTCTTCTCTGACCTCGGAACTTACAAGCCTGGAGAATGGAACGTGTATTCCGAAATCAAGCGCAAGCTCATAGAAGACTATAAGATCCCTGCTCACGAGATACGATTCATACAGGAATGCAAGAACGAACGAGCTAAGAAAGCCATGGTAGAGGCCATGAACCGAGGAGAGATCCGCATCATCTTCGGCTCAACATCAATGCTCGGCACAGGCGTTAACGCCCAGCAGCGAGCCGTGGCCATTCATCATCTCGACACTCCCTGGAGACCATCGGACCTCGAGCAACGCAACGGAAGAGCCGTGCGTAAGGGCAATCAAGTAGCCAAGGAGTGCGCGAATAACACGGTCGATGTCATCATCTATGCCGTAGAACGATCGCTCGACAGCTATAAGTTCAACCTCCTACACAACAAGCAGCTCTTCATCAACCAGCTCAAGAGCAATACCCTCGGTGCACGAACCATCGATGAGGGCGCTATGGACGAGGAAAGTGGAATGAACTTCTCCGAATATGTGGCCGTCCTCTCAGGTAATACTGACCTCCTGAAGAAGGCTAAACTCGACAAGAAGATCACAGCCCTGGAGTCAGAGCGTAAGAACTTCATGAAGGAGCGAGACGCTGCTTCAGGGAAGCTCCCAAGAACTGGAGCACTCCGTAGAGTTCCACACAAGCCGTGTGGCCGAAGCTAAGGGAGATCAGGCCTTATTTGAAGCCCGCGTGCAACGTGACACAGACGGCAATGCCATCAATAAGCTGGAACTGACGGGGCTTCCAGAGAATTGCGACATGAAGCTCGTAGCATCCCGTCTGCAAGAAATAGCCGAGAAAGCTCGAACCCAAGGAGAATACCACAAGATTGGATCAATCTACGGCTTCAACATCTTCGTCAAGACCGAGAGCTCAGCAAAAGATCTCTTCCAAGGCTCCGTCAATCGATTCTTCGTCAAGGGAGAGGGAAGCATCTACTACACCTACAACAATGGTAAACTTGCCAGCGACCCCAAGCTAGCCTGCCAAAACTTTCTCTCCGCCCTCGAGCGCATTCCCAAGGTGATGGCAACCCACGAGAAGGAGCTCACCAGAGCCTCACAAGACATCGAGATCTACAAGGCGATGGCTAGCGGACAGTGGAATAAGGAGGAGGCTCTTAGAGACCTCAAAGCACAGGCAGCAGAGCTTGACAGAAATAGCCCTCTCCCTCATCCCTACGGACGAAGCCGAGGGGGCGGGAGAGGACCAAGTAATACAGCAGAAAGAGAACGTACAGCAGCACCCCAATGGAGGAGGCAACACACGCCCGATATCTGTAGGGCTATCAGCTACGCCAGAAGAATCATCCTCCTTAGCTCAATCCACGGCTTCCCGAGCCAACGAGAAGGAAGAAGCTGTGAGTAAAGTCGTCTTCGCTAAACCGAAGATAAGGTAAGAGGAGCTACCAACCACTTGTGCAGATGGGGATAAGTTGTATTAGGATGAAAGCTCCAAGAAGTGGCTAAGGCGCTCTATCTCTTCTCGGAATTTTGTTGGATTATTATCTCGTAACTTCTGAATGTTTTGAAGCTTCCATTGAACTGCCGGGAACCGTCCTAAATCACCCGCTACACAAAGGCTCCAATCAGGAGTGCCCTGTTCAAATGACAAGAGAAACCTCTTATCCCTATCTGTCCAGTTCTCACGAACCCTCTCTACAAGATTCTTGCGAGCCTCTTCATAATCAAGGTAGGAAAACGGCGTACTCGTCATCCCCTTGAACTGATTCTCAAGAGCTTCTTCTTGGTTGATGCGATGAGGTGACAAGGACTCAATAATGGGTTTGTCACTTCCACACAAGCTCAGGAGCAAACCTTGTTTGACCTGCTCCCAATTCTCTTTTCGCATCAACCAAAAATCAAAGAGGTCCCGAGGATGTTGCCGACTAAGAGCTGCAGCGAGCTTCCCTCCGTAGAGTTGAGCATAAGAAACAATACGAGCCTTACAACTTGCTTGGAACACTTCTTGAGCCTTAGGGCACAAACTCAGGATATCGGCTTCCCCAAGAAGGCCTCTTTTCATTCCATTGACTTCAATCTTAACTAGGGCACCTTGATAAGCGCACTGTAGCTTCCACACATCGGCTCTGTGCATGACTTTGATGCCAGGAATGGTGCGCTCTATATGCTCTTTTAAGCCCTGCAACAAGCGATTGATATCAGCCAAGCTCTCACTCCTCGGAGCAATAGGGATATAAGTAAGATCAATATCCACAGAATAACGAGGCATATCTTGATGGAAAAGATTGATCGCCGTTCCTCCATGAACAGCAAATTCTTTTATCCTATAGACAGAAGGCATGATGCGTATTAGCAAGGCTACCTGCTGATGATACTGCTGGCTATTCATAATTATATAATTCTTTAGGAATAGTCATCTTGTATTTAGCAACATAGGCCCCATCCTTAACCAGCTGATGCTTGTGGGAACCAATATCAATTCGGGATACATCTAAATCGTCGAACCAAGCATGCCCAGCCTTTTCCGCCATATAAAGGAAAAGACGTCGCACACGATAATGCTCGACTTCCTCTAATAGCAACTGCAGTACATCTGCTCGAAGCACCGTGAGTTGTTCCATTATATAGAAGAGATCGACATAGTTATATAGCTTGGGAGCTAAATACAGACACTCGATAAAAGCCTGTTCTGGGATCGATACTTGGAGTAGCCAATCTTGATATTGGAATGAAGCAAGGCGAACTGATTGAAGTATCGACGAATGAAATGGTCTGAAATCACGATCAAACAAAGAGGATTTCAACCATAAAGGGACGGAGCGCTGTCGCATGCCAACCATCAAGACTGGCTTGCCCATAGGGACATAGTGATTGAACCCCCATAACTCCAAAGCGGAATGAGCCGCAACATACAAGTCAGAAGATACTTGACTTTGATAAGAAGCCAGGGCTCCCAAGCAGACAAGCTCTCTCCTTTACGATAAAAAACACCCTTTGATAGAGCTGATAACCACCCAGACTTACGATAGCGCATAAGGAGCTGAGGACTATAGCCTTGGTCATGTAGCCAGCTTGAGAAGAAGAGCCCGCCCTTCTGGGCAAGCTGAAGCAGCTGGTTTATCTTTGCTTCTCTATATACACCCATAGTTTATTACTATTTGTTTTTATCAACCACAAAGGTAGGCAATTGAAGATGACTTCCGCCTGTCCTAAAGTTGATTACTCTGCCAAATAATACACTATAAGTTTATCACAAAGATCGGAACTTCAACCAGCAGAACTCTCAGGGGCTAAAACCTCATCGCTACCACTCCTCGCGTCGCCTAAGCATCTCATCAACCTCTGCTCTCAAAAAGAGCAAGCGACCATTAGCCTTGAGGTAGGGAATCTTCCCAAGGGAGACCCAGTTGTAGATGGTCTTCTGCTCCACCTTGAGGAGCTTAGACACGTCAATAATATCGAGGTACTCTGCTCGGAGGGGAGGATAAACCCGAAGTTCATGTTCTTGCCTTTGCAGGCAGAGCAGCTCATCAAGCTTAGCTTCCATCAGCATAAGCTTCTCAAAAAGGCTCCGAAACTGAGCCTCGCTCTGGTGTGAATCTAGATGGGGCATGACTTGTTCTCTTGATAGTTTCCTTGGGCATCTTGCCTAAGAATGCCCTGCTCTTTCATGTAGGCAATGTACTTCTTTGCGGTACGATCTTTGATCTCAAGCTCGCGCATCAAGACTTCGCAGAGGTCCTGATAAGATAGATGACTCGTCGTACGGAAAAGCTCACGAACTACAGCAAGCAGCTCGCTACTCTTACGCCGGTCTTTGTCTTCCTTAGACTTCTCCCCTCGGTAGACGTGCATATCAAGAGCCTTATCCCAGCCAAAGAGCATCATCGGCACATCTAAAGGACTACCATCTCTAACTTTTAAGGCCTTGACAACCGAGTATTCAGGGTGATCATCTCTCTCAATAGAGAGAATACCTGCCGCCTTGCGCTGTAGCTCGGAACCAATATGCCCCCTGAGCTTAATCCCGCTCGGCACAAAGTGAAGGACACAGATAAGGCAGGTGTTATAGATACCGGCCAAGCGGTAGAGCTCATCGACGATAGCAATGCTCTCCGTCTCATCATTAGCTGATCGAATGAGGTCGGCAATACCATCAATAACCACGAGGTGAATACCCCCATGCTTATGATGAAAGATGTCCATACTCTCTTGGATAAGCTTCAAGCGATCCTTACGCGAGAGCGAAGCTAGATAGAGCGAATGGTAGAAGTCAGGGACAGCCGTGAGTGATGCTCGGCGGAGCGTCTTACCCAGGTTCTTGTGTAGCTGAGCCTCTGACTGCTCCGTATCGTAGTGTAGGACCGCCAGCCTCTTTGGATTCGGCGTAACTTCAAGCCCTAGCGTTAGCTCAGCCTCTAAACGCTGCTGAGCGAGAGCTCCAGCAAGAATCGCTGAGACATAGTTACTCTTACCCGTACCCTCTCCCCCCGTGATACAGAAGAGGTTGTCCTGTGTTCCAAGTGGTACCCCATTGACTGCCACGAGCGACTTAGAGGCATCAGGAGGGTTATCATAGTCGATTTCACACGAGCGAAGGAGCATCATCGTTTGCGTGTACATTTGAGAGAGGAGCGTATTCAGTAGCCCCCGGAAGTCGGCCCCCTCATTCCCCAGAGCAAAGTAATCCGAAATATCCTTCTCGGACTTCGTCCCTTTGAGTGGAAGCTGGAGCTGCTTCACATGATAAGCCGACAAGCGACCTACCTGCCGCTGAGCCTCACGAAGCCCAGTAGCATCCGAATCATAGAGGAGGATAATATGCCGAAAACGTAGCTGTAAACTCTCAATGATACGCTCGGGAATCTGCGCAGTTTCGCTATTGAAGCAAATCGCATGGAAATGTCGAGCGGAAAGTGAGAGAACGTCCTTCTCCCCTCCCGTAATGAAGAGCATATCACCTTTACTGGGGAGTTGCTCCATCCCGAAACAATAGGGACTGGGCATTCGTCCTCCATAGAGGAAGCGCATCTTCGAGCTGTTGGGGCGATAAATCTTAATGTAGCCATCACCGATGTAGGCATAGATAGGCTCCGTAGGGCTAGCTTTCAACTCAAAGGGCTTACCCTCCTTCGTCTGGCTCCTATAGCTCTTCAATGACCGTACCCGAAAGCGCCTGAGGGTATCTTCATAGATACCATAGTGTGCCCAATAAGCTAAGAGCCCATCATCAAAAGGCTGAATCTCGAAGCTATAGGGGAGCTCATCCTGGACAGACTCACTCAGCGTAGAAGTATGCAAAGTCTCTGTTGCAACAGGTTTCTTTGCCTGCTCTTCCGCAAGGATATGAAGCCCCAGCTCTTGAACAATAATCTGCAGTATCTCACGAAAGCCCGCTCTCAGATCAATACCCCGCAACTGTGCTACAAACCAAAGCAATCCCCCGCATAGGAGGGATCGCCATGGTCGTAGTACTTATAGGTCGACGATTTCTTGTCGTAGTAGATATGACAAGAAGCTCGCCTGTCATCATAGAACGGACTCCGGAAATTACGATGCAGATTGACCTCAAACCCCAGATAGTGACTGAAGATATTGAGGCCCTGATCCGTCAAAGCCAGTACTTGCTCTTTGTCGATCATCATGGGGATTATCGTTCTGAAGCGAGACAACTCGAGAGGATGAGCTTATCCTTGTAGCGCAAAAGACGATCTAAAAGCTCATCATTACGCATACCTGAGATACGCAAGCGGTTACAGCGAGCGCAGATAAGCAGAGACTTATAGAAGTAGCGTACATCACCACTCTCCGTATAGCGAAAGCGAACTAGGTTCTTCTTGCGCCAACGATACAGGGTCGACTCAGAGACATTCAACGTCTCTATGAGATCCTTAGTGGACATCTCGAGCTCATCATCAATATCTTGAAGTAGGTGCGTGGTACGCTCAACATACTGCTCAATTCGATTAAGGCGGTCTACCAAATCCTGATAGACACTGCTTTCCATAGAGATTACTTCCATCACTTCAGATGTGTTGTGACAAATTCAATGTTACCATCCCCCTCCTCGAGTAGTTGTGCAACAAGACGTTGAAAGTTGCTTTATCATAGGCAGAGATCTCAATCTTACCCACTGGCTTGGGGACTTCAATAGGAGTATTTGCACTGAGTGCAAGAACCTCTTGAAGAGTAAACCCCAAAAGCTCTGCATACTCAAAGAGCTTATCGACACTGGGGAAGTTACCTTTAGATTCCCAGCGCGAGACAGAGCTTGAGGAAACTCCCAGCTTTACAGCAAGATAGTCTTGCGAAATCCCATTCTTCAGGCGAGTAGCTCTCAGGAGCTCGAGTAGTTTTTCCATATACTCAAAGTTATAAACGCATCCGAGCTCAACCAACCCGTTTCGTGCAAGTTTATGCGCCCAATGCAAGAGGTCTTGCATCAGATGCAACATAGATATCTTTCGGGCTGCAATGGGGCTGATATAAGATAGAGATAGGAAAGGTTTTCCTTCAAGAGAACACGTCATTTTTGCCCAGCCACACAGGTGACACTGGTGCACGGTGCAAGCCCTCTATATATAGGGCTTGCACCGTGCACCAGACTGTGTAGCAAGGATATGCGTAAATACCTATAAAAGAGAAGCTTTGCTTATCGTTCGTTTTTCTGTACCTTTGTCAACCGAAAAAGAGAGATGTTTTACTTTCAATAGCCATTCAGAAGAGTAGTCAAGAGTCAGTCAGAAAACTGCTACACTTTTGCTACACTCCCCGCTTGACTAGATTAGATAGAACCTGTCATACAACAACATAGGTGGGATGCGTTCATATCCCGCCCTCTCCGCAGTATATAGCATGAGCGATCAAGTGAGCGAGACTCTCTTCGTCGCTCTTTTTTTCTTTATCCCCGCATCGGGGGGAAGAGCCGTGGGCTACGGAGGGTGCTCTGCAGCTCTCTGCCTGCGCACACCCGCAGGCAACTAAGATGGCATCGTCTTTGTTAGGATAAGAGTGGGACTAAGGCCGGATACGCCTGCCTACTCAAACGACAAGACAACATAGATTACGAATGATAGAACAAAAGAAAACAGGCCGGTCGGGGGGCCCCTTCCGCTTCAACGAACTCTGGATCTACGCGATCATCCTCGCTATCCTCGGGGGGCTCTTCCTCTGGGATGGTGGCTTCGGCGAGAATAAGGATATGAGTTGGAACGAATTCCGCCAGATGATGAATCAGGGTGCCTTCACCCAGATCACCGTCGACCGCGGGGAGAAGACCGCCACGGCACAGCTGAACAAGCGTGCTGCCGATAGCCTCTTCACCCACCGCTCTCCCGTGCTGGGCCGCGAGCAGAAGCGCATCGAGTACACGGTAAAGACGCAGATCCCTACCGTCGACCGCTTCGCCGAAGCCTACGACACGAGCAGCACGACCGCTAAGGTAGAATACAAGGAAGAGAGCTCCCGCTGGATCTCTCTCACGGCCAATATCGTCCCCTTCATCATCATCGCCCTCTTCTGGATCTACATCTTCCGCCGCTCATCGGGTGGCGCAGGTGGCGGTGTAGGAGGTGGTATCTTCAACATCAGCAAGAGCAAGGCCCAGTTGTATGAGAAGGAGAGCACCTCAGTGACCTTCAACGATGTAGCGGGGCTACACGAAGCAAAGGTCGAGATCGAGGAGATCGTCCACTTCCTCAAGAACCCCGCTAAGTACACGCAGCTCGGGGGTAAGATCCCCAAGGGTGCACTGCTCGTAGGCCCTCCAGGGACAGGTAAGACCCTGCTGGCAAAGGCCGTAGCAGGTGAGGCGCACGTACCCTTCTTCTCACTTGCCGGCTCGGACTTCGTCGAGATGTTCGTCGGTGTCGGGGCATCACGCGTCCGTGACCTCTTCAAGACGGCCAAGGAGAAGGCCCCCTGTATCATCTTCATCGACGAAATCGATGCGGTGGGTCGTGCCCGTGGTCGCAACAACAACCTCGGGGGCAACGACGAGCGTGAGAATACGCTGAATCAGCTCCTCACCGAGATGGATGGCTTCGGCACCAATAGCGGGATCATCGTGCTGGCTGCTACGAACCGCGCCGACATCCTCGACGCAGCCCTCCTGCGTGCGGGCCGCTTCGACCGTCAGATCTATGTAGACCTTCCCGACGTCCACGACCGTAAGGAGATCTTCCTCGTGCACCTTCGCCCGCTGAAGATCGACGAATCTGTCGACGTCGATCTCTTGGCTCGCCGTACCCCAGGCTTCTCAGGGGCTGACATCGCCAATATATGTAATGAGGCTGCGCTCATAGCTGCCCGTGCTGGCAAGGAGTTCATCTCCCGTGATGACTTCATGAACGCCGTCGACCGCGTCGTCGGTGGTCTGGAGAAAAAGAACAAGATGACCACCGAAGAGGAGCGTCACAGCATCGCCCTCCACGAAGCTGGACACGCCACGGTCAGCTGGTTCCTCCAGTATGCCAATCCGCTGGTCAAGGTCACCATCGTACCTCGAGGTAAGGCCCTCGGTGCGGCTTGGTACCTCCCCGAGGAGCGTCAGATCACCACGACTCAGGCTCTGCGTGACCAGATGTGTGCCACGCTCGCAGGTCGTGCCGCTGAAGAGGTCTTCCTCGGTCGCATCTCTACGGGTGCTGCCAACGACCTCGAGCACACCACGAAGACGGCCTATGCTATGGTCGCCTACTACGGGATGAGCGACAAGCTCCCCAACGTCAACTACTACGATATGCAGGGTGATGGCTATGGCCTGACGAAGCCCTACAGCGATCGTACCGCCGAGCTCATTGACGAAGAGGCTCGCGAGATCGTCCGTGTCGAATATGAGCGTGCTAAGGAGCTCCTCCGTGAGCATGCCGAAGGCCTCAAGACGCTGACGCAGCTCCTCCTGGACCGTGAGGTCATCTACACCGAGGACGTAGAGCACATCTTCGGTAAGCGTGCTTGGGTCAGTCGCACTGACGAAATGATCCTGGAGCGCGAAGAAAAGAATCAGGAGAAGGAGCAGGTACAAGAACAAGAATCCACAACCCCAACAACAGATACAGAAGCAACATCGAATGAGTAACCTCGTCAAGCGATCCATCTTCGGCTCCCTCTATGTAGGCCTGATCCTCGCGGCACTACTACTACGTGAGCACCTCGTCTACATGATCGTCTTCGGCCTCTTGGCCTTCCTCGGTACCTGGGAGTGGTCGAACCTCGTATCGACTCACCGCCTCTTCCCCCTGCGGCGCATCTTCGACGCTACGGCTGCAGTCTATCTCTTCTGGGCGACTCATGAGATCGCTGACAAGGGGATCGCGTACGCCGCCTTTCTCGTTCCCTACGCTGGCTACCTGCTCTACATCTTGGTACGCAGCATCTACAGCGAGCGTCAGGCTATGCCGACCGACTTGGCGAAGGTGATCTTCGGACAGATTTATGTCGGGGGCTTCCTCAGCATCGCGAATATCTTCTACACCGACACCGATACCTCGATCATCCTCCTCACGATCTTCGTCTCGATCTGGGCCAACGACACGGGTGCTTATCTGGCGGGCTCGACCCTCGGACGTCATAAGCTCTTCCCCCCTCCGTATCACCGAAGAAGAGCTGGGAAGGCTTCGTCGGCGGGCTCATCGCAGCCGTCGTCGCTACGGGTCTCCTCCTCGGCTGGGAGCAGTGCTATATCGGTGTCATCATCTCTATCGCCGCTACGTGGGGTGACCTCTTCGAGTCGATGGTCAAGCGTAGCGTCGGTGTCAAGGACTCGGGCAATATCATTCCCGGTCATGGTGGTATCCTCGACCGCATCGACAGCCTCCTCTTCACGCTGCCCTTCGTGGCCTTCTTCCTCTGGGTACTCTATACCTATCAGCTGATCCACCTCGCCTAATTCTTTAGCTCCGATGAACGTCAGACTCCCCCTTGGTGCACGTGGCACCGCCCTTCTACTCTCGGCCTTTGCCTCGCTGTGGCTGCTCGCTTCGTGCGGTGTAAGTGCCCGACAGAGCCGCCCCTCCGACCCGAAGCAGCCCGTGAAGCGTGAGTTCCGCGGCGCTTGGCTCCCGACGATCTACCGCAGCGACTACGCCTCGCTCTCTCGCGAAGAGGCACGTAAGCTCCTGAGCAACCGCATCGCGCTCCTGCAGCGCCTCGGTTGCAATGCGGTTATCTTCCAGGTGCGTGCCGAGGGTGATGCTTTCTACAAGAGCACCCACGAGCCCTGGAGTAAGTACCTCACCGGTAAGCAGGGCGAAGCACCCAACCCCTCTTGGGACCCTCTGGGCTTCGTCATCGACGAGTGCCACTCCCGCGGTATGGAGCTCCACGCTTGGGTCAATCCCTATCGTGGTGCAGGCAACGCCGAGGCTTATCTGGCGCCTAACCACGCTGCTAAGCACTCGCCCGAGCTCTTCATCCGCCACGGCAAGCAGCTCTACATGGATCCAGGCAATCCTCAGAGCATCCGCTATATCAGCACCATCGTCCGCGACATCGTACAGCGCTACGATATCGATGCCATCCACTTCGACGACTACTTCTACCCCTACCCACAGGCAGGCTTAGAGTTCGACGACGAAGAGTCCTTCAGCCGCTACGGCCTCACGGCAGGTTACCGTCCCGAGCAGAAGAACGAGTGGCGCCGTGAGAACGTCAACCGCCTCATCTACACGATCCGTCAGACCATCCTTGAGACTAAGCCTTGGGTGCGCTTCGGCATCAGCCCCTTCGGCATCTACCGCAACGAAGCCTCTTCACGCGAAGGCAGCAAGACCTCGGGCCTGCAGACCTACGATGACCTGCACGCTGACGTCCTGCACTGGGTGCGTAAGGGCTGGGTCGACTACATCGTCCCTCAGGTCTACTGGAATATCGGTCATCAGGCTGCCGACTATGCTGAGCTCACAAACTGGTGGGGCAAGCATACCCCTCAGAAGAAGGCACAGCTCTACATCGGCCAGCACGCTGCTCGCACGATGGACGGCAACCAGCTCGAGGAGAAGCTCGCCCTCAGCCGACAGAATAGCAGTGGGAACTCTTGGTGGTCAGGCGAAGACCTCGTGAAGAACTACAAGGGTCTTGGCGACAGCCTCATCACCAGCTACCAGACCTACCGTGCGCTCCTTCCCGAGGTACACGGTGCTCTCGGTAAGACAAAGGCACCAGCTGCTATCAGCCTCATCCTCGAGGACACCAATGAAGACGGGCACATGATCCTCTGGGATGACTACCGCGAGCCCAGCGATCCCGAGACGGCATTCTACTATGCCGTGTATGCCTTCCCCGAAGGTACGCGCCCCGATATCTCTGACGTACGCTACCTGATGAGCATCTCTACCAATCCCTACTTCATCCTGCCCAGTATGGAGCGTGGCACGACCTACCGCTACATGGTGACGGCCATCAACCGCTTCTGGCAGGAGAGCAAGCCCGCATCGATCCGCATCAGCTACTAAGGAGCTAAGCGCATTACCTGATATATAAGCCGAGGGGGCTACGGACGCAGTGTCCGTAGCCCCCTCGCTTTGCTTGTGGGATGAGGAAGGGAGGTGCGTGCTACTTAGCAGGCGAAGAGTTCACCGTGCTGGCACCCGTAACGACCTGACCGATCACGACGGGCTGGCCTTGGTATCTGAGGTTCGAAGCTCCCGACACACCATAGCTGATGGTATCGACATTCCCAAGATCGAGGCGCGAAGCTCCAGCGAGAAGGGCCTCGACAGCACGCGTATGGAGCTGCTCAGCTCGGAAGTCACAAGCCCCAGAGAGGCTCACCGAGAGGTAATCAGCTTGCCCCGAGAGGCGGATCGAGGAGGCACCCGAGGAGATGATCTCGAGGCTCTTAGCTACGTTCACCCAGCCACGGATGCCCGAGGCACCTGCCGTACTGACGGAGAGACTGTCGGCGGTGAGGCGAAGGTCGGTGAGGTCAGACGCCCCCGAGAGGATGACGGAGAAGGACGACTGACGGAGGCTGTCTGGTACGGAGACATTAGCGGCATAGGTAGCCTCTACCCCGAGGAGCTTGGGTAGGTAGACATCGATGTGGGCGCTCTTCCCGCGCTGGACATCATCGTAGGGATCGATGCCCGTGCGCTCGTGGCGCGAGCTGATGAGGAGGATGTTGTCCTTGACCTTCACCTCGATATCCTCACGGATACGCTTCGGCATTTTCTCGTCAAAGGCGACGGCAGTCTGAGTGCCAACATGGACCGTCACGCTGAGGGGATAGTCGACGACGAGGTAATCGCAAGCAGGGAGGTTCTTGAGATCGACTTCGGTGAAGCCGACGCGTGCCGTACGACGACACGAGATGATGAAGAGAGCCCCGAGGACAAGGGTGAGAGCCCCGAGGAGGAGTCTGCGGTAATGTGCCATGATAGTGTGCGTATTGGACTTGTGTTTGTGGATCTTAGTACTATCAAAGGTAGCATTTCCTCACAAAAGCAAAGGGCATGCAAGCAAAGTGATAGACCCACCTTGCCTTTTGGCACAACGAGCCGGCTTTTGAGGGTGTAGAAGAAGCCCACTCGCTATAGGGGATCTCTACCTCTATAGTGGAGGGAGGTATGAACCTATGTAGGTCAGCGGGCGAACCTATATGGGTACGTGGGTAGAGCTATATTAGATTGTTGCTCCGCGTAGGGACAAAAGTTGTGGACGAGTGGCAGATAAGTTTGGACTACGTGCGTGGACGATAAATCTACGTACGTGGATATTTGGATTTACGTACCTGGTCTTTAAGACTACGTGCATAGATAGAAAAATACCACTACGGGAAGGTGCTTTTTTTCTTCACGAGAAGGACACTTTTTTTCCTCCGCTGGATAAGAGGAATACTCACGATAAGGCAAAGGGCGTGCTTGAGGACTTTGAAGAGACATAGGGGAGCTGGGCTTGCGATGCCTTAGCACTCGAAATAGAGGACAGGACTCGCGGCAACAGTCTCTATATAGGTTGATCCCCCTCCATACCCCCTTCTCACTGGGAGAAGGGGAGCATGGAAACGAAATCATCTATATGCTTAAAAATGCTTCACTATACAGCCCCCTCCCAGAGAGAGGAGAGCATCGCAACATCCTCCAATTACAAGATTACGTATCTTTATACCATAAAAAAATCACCCTATCAGAATGTATCAAGAGCTACCTTTAGGCTTAGTAGATCCCCTCTCTGACATCATCGGAGAATACAGCCCATCTCCAGTAACAGAGTCCGCACAAAAAGATCTAAGACTGCTCTCTTTATTTTTCGGGAGGAGGAGGGATGGATATCGGATTTGAAGGAGGATTCATCTGTCATCGCCGATCTGTCCCGAAGGATAGCCCATGGATTGACTTTGCCCTAAATCAAGATTGGGTAAAGCTGAAGCCCACAAGATTTAAAACCGTCTTTGCAAATGACATTTTTTTAGATGCTAAGCTTTCTTGGGCTCAATACATGGAACGTAATGGCGAGGAAGCACCACATTACGTTTTGGAAAGCATTGTAGACTTAGTCAAACGACATCACTCAGGAGAAAATGTATTTCCCGAGAACATTGACATTGTCACAGGGGGATTCCCGTGTCAAGACTTCAGTGTTGCAGGCAAAAGAAAAGGCTTTTCATCTACTCGAAGCCACAACGGGAAGACAATCCTTGAGGGTGGAGATGAAGCCTCGGTTGAGACAAGAGGCATGTTATACTATTGGATGAAAGAGGTCATAGAAATAACAAAACCAAAGATCTTCATTGCCGAGAATGTGAAGGGTTTGGTCAACCTCAGTGATGTAAAGGATATTATCCAAAAGGACTTCTCCAGTGCTGACGGCGAAGGTTACATAGTACTTCCTCCACAAGTCCTACATGCAGGCATGTATGGAGTCCCGGAATCGCGAGAGCGTGTTATTTTTATTGGAGTGAAGCGTTCACTCCTAAAAGCAGCTGCACTCAAAGCTCTACAAGCAGAAGAAGTACCCGCAAAATATAATCCTTATCCCCCCTACACCCATAGTCCATCCAATCTCAACCCAGGATCCCTCCAGGATTGGGTTACATGCCAGGAGGTATTTGCTGCATTGAAAGAGCCTAAAGACACATCCGATCCATCACATAGATTCTACTCACAGGCAAAGTACATGGGGGCACACTGCCAAGGGCAGAAAGAGATAACACTCACTGGATTAGGACCTACAATTCGGGCTGAGCATCACGGCAACATTGAGTTCCGACGCCTTTCCAAGGAGCACGGGGGCTCCTATCTGAGTGAGTTAAAGGATGGACTTGAGGAACGTAGACTAACCCCCCCGAGAATGTGCGCTTATTCAAACATTCCCACCAGATTATCCATTTGTCTCATACAGCAGCGTTGTACGAAAGAAATTTGCTGTAAGCCCATCTGCTGCTTACAAGGTTATCGGGAATGCCGTTCCTCCAATTCTGGCTTACAATATTGCTCAGCGCCTACAAGAGTTATGGCCATTGTATTTTACTAAGTAGAGTTATATATGAAGAAAGGGAAACAGAACCTCATTACGGTTCAATTGACGTATGAAGATTTCCGCACGCTCATGCACGATGCTGTCAAGACGATGAATAATGAAGCTTGCAGCAATCCAGATAAAATACGTAGCATGGATCCTACAGCTTTGGAGAAGTACACACTTGGGATCTTGAGGGAGCTTGCTCATAAGTACAATTTGGATGAGAAAGCTATCCAACTAAATAAGAGGCAAGCATTCCCTGATATTGTGGCAGGAGAAGCCTATGGCGTAGAAGTAAAGCAAACTAAGGAAGACCGTTGGTCTTCCACGGGAAGTAGTATCGTGGAATCAACTCGCTCCAAGGGTATTGATAGGATCTACTTACTATTCGGTAAGATGGGTGGAAATCCTAAATTTAAGTGTAGACCATATGAAGAATGTATGGAAGACATAGCCGTCACGCACTCACCTCGGTATCGTATAAACATGGAGCTTGAGCCAGGTCAGACCATCTTCGATAAAATGAAAATCCCCTATGAGGAACTACGGAAAAAAGAAGATATCATAGAGCCTGTACGAGTCTACTACAAGAAAAGGGCACAAGAAAAATCAACGAAAGAAATGCCATGGTGGATCGGATCACCAACAGAAGACACAGCTACCAATATCAATCTTCGCCTATGGTCTGCGGTCTCCCCCAAAGAGGCGAATGATCTCTTGGCCCAGGTTTTCATTCTATTCCCAGAGGTCTTAGGTAGTGAGTTTATACAGGCGGCTCTATGGCTATGTACAAGACACTCAATCTTATGCCACAATGTCCGCGATCAATTCTCAGCTGGCGGGCAATATAGCTTTGTAAATGGGAATCCTCAACCTGAAAAGATACCACATATCCTGGGTACATTTGTCAATCTCTCTGCACAGATAAAATCTCACCTATACAACCCTTCAGAGGCTTTCTCCGAAGAAATCAAGATTTCACTCCGTGTTATTAGAGGGAGGCCATACTTCTGAGGAAAGGATGGACATCTACTTGAAGGAGGTCAAAGAAATTGTTGAGAACAAGTTAACAGGGGAGAAAGACAAGGCGGCTACACTAGCAGAACAGATTCAAGGATGGTTCAAGTCCGAGAGTGTAATTAGTTAAAGACTAATCCTAGAGGATAAGATATCCCCCCTAATTATACTCCATCCTATATCGTCCCTACATAGGGAGTTTTATCGCCGTAGTTCGTATCTTTGCCCTAAGGAGACACTTGCGGGGCTTCGCAAAGCCGCACACCTCAGAGCCTCCGCCACGACACATACATACACATCTATCAAACACTATGAAAGGAACGACTACAAGCCTCGCCTTGCTCGCCCTCTGCCTGGCGGGGAGCACTGCCCAGGCGCAGACGCTCACGAAGGCGACGAGCTACGGCACCCACGCGGTGAGCCGTCCCGTGATGATCGATTCGGTCGACGTCCACAACCAGAAGTTCTCTCTCGGCTCCCTGCTGAAGACCTCCTACAAGACCGAGGGGCTCAAGGGCACATCCGTCTCAGCGGCATCCAATGGCTTCTTCGCCATCGCCCAGCCCGCCAGCGGTGCCAGCACGTTCTCCTCTTACTCCTTCCCCCTCATCAGCCAAGGCTTCACCAAGGGCACACTCAAGCTCTATGGCGGTGCTCGCTACGCGCTCTATGATGGCGAGACGCTCTTAGGCTCAAATGAGGATAAGCTCGCCGAGAGCGATACGGTGCCCGCTGTATCCGTGCCGCTGACGCTCATCGCTACGAATAAGAACCTCGTCGTCAAGGTGCTCTCTACGTCAGAGGACAAGGCACGCGGGGACTTCAAGCTCGTCTTTGAGCCCGAGGAAGGCCTGCCTCAGCTTGACCTCAAGGCTGCAAGTGATGGCGTCCGCTACATCAACTGGAACTACCTCACCCACGGCAAGCGCCTCTATTACACCCATGTCTCCCCCTCGGGCAAGTACGTGCTGGTGACCTACACCGAGCGCGCTCCGAAGAAGGGCGTCAGCTATCAGGAGATCCGCGAGGGTGCGACGGGCAAGGTCCTTCGCACGACGCAGTCCCTCTACGGCGCCGAATGGATGCCCGACGAGGACGTCCTCGTGATGAAGACCTCGAACCGCGCTGGCGACCAGCTGGTGAAGATCGACCCCGTCTCGGGTCGCAGCACCGTATGGATCGACAAGATCCCAGGGGAGAGCTTTATGATCAGCCCCGACAAGCGCTCTATCTACATCTACGAAGAGGTCAAGGGTCCCGAGAAGGATAAGCTCCTCATCCGTCGTCTCTCACCCGATGACCGCCAGCCAGGCGCGCGCGATCGTCAGGCACTCTATCGCTATGACATCGCTACGGGAGTCTACGAACCCGTACTCTACGGGCACCGCTCAGTGAGCCTCCTCGACTTCTCCGCTGACGGCAGTCAGCTCCTCTTAGGTCTCTACACGAAGGACTGGCAGCACAGCCCCTTCGACCAGACGACGGTACTGCGCTACACGCCTGCCACGGGCCGTATCGATACGGTCTTCACGAAGCAGTTTGAGATCGGTAGCGTAAGCTTCATCCCCGGCACAGAGGACGTGCTGGCTATGGGCTCGCCCAATAGCTTCGGCGGTGTGGGCAATACGCTCCCCAACGGACGCGTGGGCAACGGCTATGAGCACGAGCTCTTCCGCGTCAATATCCCTACGGGTCGTGTTACACCCCTGACGCGCGACTTCGATCCCAGCGTAGACCACGTCCAGTACCACGCTAAGGGCAAGGCCTTCTACATCCTCGCTGACAACGGCAGCCGCCAAAGCCTCTACCGCCTCGACGTCAAGACGAATAAGATCACGCAGATCGACACGAAGGAAGACGTCGTCCGTGGCTTCGGTATCGCCTCGCACGGCAATACCTTCTACTACTTCGGGCAGAGCCTCAACAATGCCGACCGCCTCTACAGCCTCGATGCTTCGGGCAAGAGCAAGCTCATCTGGGACATCTCGGCCGAGAAGCTCCGTGGCGTGAAGTTCACCCCTGCGAAGGACTTCGTCTACCGCACGCCCGACGGTGTCGATATCGACGGCTGGTACTACCTGCCCCCCAACTTCGACCCCTCGAAGAAGTACCCGATGATCGTCTACTACTATGGTGGGACGATCCCTCTGAGCCGCGAGCTGGAGACGACGTACGACCTGGCGATGTTCGCCGCTCAGGGCTATGTAGCCTATTCGCTGAACCCACGCGGTACCGTGGGCTACGGACAGAGCTTCGCAGCTGACCATCTGAATGCTTGGGGCACGAAGACCTCCGACGATATCATCGGTGCGGTGAAGGCCTTTGTCGCTGCGCACCCCTTCGTCGATGCGAAGAAGATCGGTTGCGCTGGCGCCAGCTATGGTGGCTTCATGACGCAGTACCTGCAGACGCGCACGGACCTCTTCGCCGCTGCCGCCAGCCACGCAGGGATCAGCTCCATCTCCAGCTACTGGGCAGGGGGCTACTGGGGTATGAGCTACAGCACGGTGGCCTCCGAAGGTAGCTACCCCTGGAACAACCCCGACCTCTACACCAAGCACAGCCCGCTCTTCAACGCCGACAAGATCCACACGCCTCTGCTCCTGCTGCACGGGACGTCCGACGTGAACGTTCCCCCCAGCGAAAGCACCGCGATGTACAATGCGCTGAAGATCCTCGGTCGCACCGTCGAGCTCATCGAAGTGACGGGCGAAGATCACCACATCCTCGAGCCCGAGCGACAGGACCGCTGGATGCAGACGATCCAAGCATGGTTCGCCAAGCACCTGCAGGGCAATAGCCAGTGGTGGGATCACCTCTACCCCAAGACGCCGCTTGACCTATAGCCTCGTGCTTATCCCCATATAGCCGTACGCCCCGCCCTATCACGATGGATAGGGCGGGGCGCACGCTTTCTCACGCACTCCTCTCCCACCAAGAAAAAGGAGCCAGCAGACGAAGCTCCGAAGAATAGCATCGAGGGGAGGGCACGGAGGGAGCGAAGTCTGCCGTTATAGCTGGGGGGAGAGCCCCCATAACTTTTATTATCTTCGCAAAGTATGAGCAGCAACAAAGTATATCAGATCCTCTGGGCAGACGACGAAATCGATCTGCTCAAGCCACATATCCTCTTCCTCAAGGAGAAGGGCTACGAAGTGACGCCCGTCCTCAGCGGCGCCGACGCTATCGAAGCCGTACAGACCCAGAACTTCGACCTCATCTTCCTCGACGAGAACATGCCGGGGATTACGGGTCTTGATGCCCTGCAGCGCATCAAGGAGCTACGCCCCTTCCTCCCCGTCATTATGATCACCAAGAGCGAGGAGGAAGAGCTAATGAACCAAGCCATCGGCGGTAAGATCACCGACTACCTCATCAAGCCCGTCAACCCCAATCAGCTCCTGCTGTCCCTGAAGAAGAACCTTCACCAGAGCACGATCATCAGCGAAGCCACGACGATGAACTATCGTCAGGAGTTCGCTCAGCTCAGCGCCCAGATGAGCGACCGCCTCTCCATCGACGAATGGAAGGACCTCTACCGCCGCCTCGTGCATTGGGAGCTCGAACTCGAGGAAGGCGACCCGCAGATGAAGGAACTTCTCGAGATGCAGAAGACCGAAGCAGGTCGCCTCTTCAGCCGCTTCATCAGCCGCAACTACGAGGGTTGGATCCGCGAGCCACAGACTCGCCCGCTGATGAGCCCCGACCTCTTCAAGACGAAGGTCTTCCCCCTCTTGGACTCGGGCGAGAAGGTCTTCTTCATCCTCATCGATAACTTCCGCTACGACCAGTGGGAGTCGGTGAAGGCGATGCTGAGCGAGTTCTACACCTTCGACGAAGACCTCTATCTCTCGATCCTCCCCACGGCTACGCAGTACGCTCGTAATGCGATCTTCTCAGGGCTGATGCCGCTGGACATCGCGAAGATGTTCCCCGACCTGTGGGTCGACGAAGAGAGCGAAGAGGGCAAGAACCTCAACGAAGAGCCGATGATCCAGACGCTCATCCAGCGCTACCGCAAGAACTATTCCTTCTCCTATAATAAGGTCTACGAAGCCCGCTTCGGCGAGCGCCTCTTAGGCAACCTCAACAGCCTCAAGCAGTATCAGCTGAACGTCATCGTGCTGAACTTCGTCGACATGCTCTCCCACGCCCGCACCGAGAGCAAGATGATCCGCGAGCTGGCCAACACTGAGGCAGCGTATCGCTCGCTGACGCGCAGCTGGTTCCGCCACTCGACGACATACAACCTCTTCAAGCACATCTCCGAGATGGGCTATCGTGTGATCCTCACCACCGACCACGGTACCATCCGCGTGAAGAACCTGTGAAGATCGTCGGCGACAAGAACACCAATACCAACCTCCGCTACAAGGTCGGAAAGACCCTTACCTACAACCCCAAGGAGGTCTACGAAGCCATCGTACCGGCGAAGATCGGCCTGCCACAGGTCAATCTCTCCGACCGCTATGTCTTCAGCTACAGCGATGACTTCTTCGCTTACCCGAATAACTACAACTACTACGTGCAGTACTATCGTGACACCTTCCAGCACGGGGGGGATCTCGCTCGAAGAGATGCTCATCCCGCTGATCACGATGCAACCCAAATCCTAAACACTGAATGATAAGAAATATCGTATTGGACCTCGGCGGCGTACTCTTCCGACTGGATCGCGAAGAGGCCCTACGCCGCTTCTCTGCCCTTGGGGTACCTGACGTCGAGAAGATGCTGGATCCCTACCTTCAGAGTGGTTACTTCCTCCAGGTCGAGGACGGGCGCATGACGGAGCCCGAGTTCCGTGCAGCACTCAGCTCGCTGGCAGGTCGTACACTCACCTACGACGACATCGCTCACGCTTACTTCGGCTTCCTCAGCGAAGTAGACGCCTATAAGTTCGACTTCATCGAGGAGGAGCTCGGGGACTATCGCATCTTCATCCTCTCCAATACCAATCCCTACGTCATGGACTTCTGCGAGTCGGACCGCTTCCTCCCCAGCGGCCGCACGCTCTCGTCCTTCTGCGAGAAGAAGTTCGCCTCCTGCGAGATGGGGATGGTCAAGCCCGACCGCCGTATCTTCGAGACGATGCTGCGCGAGGGGAATATGCGCCCCGAGGAGACGCTCTTCCTCGACGACGGTCCTGCGAACGTAGCCATGGCGCGTGAGTTCGGCATACACACCTACCAGCCCCTCAATGGCGAGGACTGGCGGGAGCCCGTACGCCAGCTCCTCGGCCGACTCAATCAGCACGGATAAGTTTGGCTATCTTTGCAGTCGATAAACGAGCACATTACTAATTCATTTATAGACCATCAACGAATCATGAAGAGAATTGTACTGATCCGTCACGGCGAAAGCGTGTGGAACAAGGAGAACCGCTTCACTGGCTGGACGAACGTAGACCTCTCCGAGAAGGGTGTCGAAGAAGCTAAGAAGGCTGGGGCCATCCTCAAGGAAAACGGCTTCCACTTCACGCAGGCTTATACCTCCTACCTCAAGCGCGCTATCAAGACCCTCAACCAGATCCTCGACGTCATGGACCTCGACTGGATCCCCGTAGAGAAGAGCTGGCGCCTCAACGAGAAGCACTACGGTATGCTTCAGGGCCTCAACAAGGCTGAGACGGCTGAGAAGTACGGTGACGAACAGGTGAAGATCTGGCGCCGTAGCTACGACGTGCCTCCCACACCTCTGGCTGCTACCGACGAGCGCGCACCTCAGGCTGACCCCCGCTACACGGGTGTCGTACCTGCTTACCTGCCCCTGACCGAAGCGCTCTGCCACACGGTCGCTCGTACACTCCCCTACTGGGAAGACAAGATCTTCCCCTCGCTCATGCAGCACGATGACGTCCTCGTAGCAGCTCACGGCAATAGCCTGCGCGGTATCATCAAGGTCCTCAAGGGTATCTCTGACGAAGACATCGTCGAGCTGAACCTCCCCACGGCCGTTCCTTACGTCTTCGAGTTCGACGATGAGCTCCGTCTCGTCAAGGACTACTTCCTCGGTGACCCCGAAGAGATCAAGAAGCTCATGGAGGCTGTAGCCAACCAGGGTAAGAAGGCTTAAGCCTACGAATCCCCACTACTTGTTAGATAAAAAGCGCCCCAGATAGCACGTGCTATCTGGGGCGCTTACCTATATATAGGTATATTGCAGACTGTGAGCCATTAAGCCTACATATTGAGCTACCTTTGCTCCCCGTAGGGAGGGACTTTTCCCTCCGTCATCGTATCACACATTAGTCCATTCACAGACATGAATACCAAAAAGTGGGCTTCGGTCCTTCTCCTCGCTGGCCTCACCCTCGGCCTCTCCTCCTGCGGTGGCAAGGAAAACAACGAGCCCAAGCCAACACCCAACCCCGCCGTCACCGGCACCGATGGCACCTACACCATCAGCAAGGTGACGGTCACTCCCAAAGAAGTCACCCTCGACGGCATCGGTAAGCTCGACCTCGCCGAGTTCAACTTCGGCGAAGCAGTCCTCGGCACGGGCGAGTTCACTCAAGTCATGCTCAAGGGCAACAAGATTACCTTCACCGGCAAGCAAGGCACTCGCGAATACGAAGTACAGAATGGTGCTACTATCCATACCCCTAAGCACGGTGCTATGCCCTTCGCCCCCAAGGTAGGTAGCTTCTCCGTCAAGGATGGCAAGCTCTCCGGTCAGCTGGATCTCTCCATGTACATCTGGTACCTCAATAGCTACAAGACGCGCTACGGCAAGAGTCCCAGCGAAGAGATCACGAAGATCCTCACCGCACTCAACAAGGCTGAGACAAAGTCGACGATTGCCTTCGAAGGCACCGTCACGAAGTAGCCTACCCCATACTCTACCCTTGGCTAAGGCCAGGAGGCTGCACACTGCGCCTCCTGGCCTTAGTGCGTTATGCAAGGGATCACATTCTCTTTAGGACGAGGGCAAAACATCCTCTCCTACAAGAGGGTGATATGAACCTATATTGGTCAGCGGGCGAACCTATATTGGTCCGTGAGCAAACCTATATAGGTCATCACAGCGACCACTATAGGTTGCTTTTCCATCCTCTACAAGATCCTTCAGCATCCCTTACACCGACGCACTTCCTATCCGTGCACCTTAGGTGGATAATCCCCCTAAAGGTGTACGATCTCCACCACACGCACCACCTTCCCCACAGCCTTATCCCCAGCGTTATCCC